>Ga0134128_10000026_pt1 | contig 214591 bp, 153 predicted proteins | sample KB31754_FD_96462 | JGI IMG/M metagenome (GOLD analysis project Ga0134128, IMG submission 96462) | Terrestrial soil microbial communities with excess Nitrogen fertilizer from Kellogg Biological Station, Michigan, USA - KB3-175-4 | ecosystem: Environmental > Terrestrial > Soil > Unclassified ...
GGTGGCTCGCCCCTGAAATGATTGTGATAGACAACACCATACGTGTCGTATATCACTGTACGGCAGCTGCCCAATGTGGATCAAGCCCAATGTCGAAAAACATTCACTATCAAGTTGTGCTATCAATAATCATGACAATACGCACCCACCGCTCTAAGCGACGGGATTTGACGTTGGAACAATCGCGCGATTTACTGAACGGGAATGGTGTCCCTGGGCATCGCCTGGCCGGAGCAGCGAGGCTCAAGCTTGCCGCGCTCCTAAAGGAATGGCAGGCGGCTCGATCGGCTCCCCCGACTGCCTACGAACTGAAGGTCGGAGCCCCTGTTCCACCATTACTGAAAATGAAGCTGCCCGCTGGCTCTCCGAACATTCTGGAGGTTCAAGAGTGCCTTAGGGTGACGCTAGCACCAACCGGTCAGGGCGCGGGCTTGTCAGTAACGTACAATCCGCGCCGCCCCTGCACCGGCTGGGATGTCGCTTGGGATATCTTCATTCAACTGTTGCAGAATGGCCGGCTGGAAAGGATCGGCGGCCCATGCGAGAAATGCGGCCGGTACTACCTGCGCAAGACGGCCAAGCCAAGTATCTACTGTTCCCGCCCTTGCGCAACCCAGGCCACAGCACTCCGGAGGACCAGGGAAGTCAGAAGGGCGCGGCACGAAAGAAAGTTGGAGCGCGCAGCGGCAGCCATTCAAAAATGGGGAACTCTCGCGGAAAAGAGGCGAATGACCACCCGGTGGAAGGATTTCGTGGTGGACGAATGTACGGGTGATGAGGCCAGCGGCGAAATCACCGTCCGGTTCTTAAGCCGCGCTGTAAACAGCGGCGAATTGGTGGCGCCGAAAACACGACTTCGCTAGCGAGACGCTCTGACCAATGGCGATGCGAGCGTAAAGGCGGTGTGCCGCGCCCGCCAGGAAGTTTCCGTGACCGCCATCTACCGTGATCTACATTTCAATCCTCTGCGGTGAACTGCAACTCCGTCTGCGCGCGTCCAGAACCGCTCTTTAACGCGCTTTTCGCGACAAATAACGCGAGAATTGACGAAAATAACGCGGGAAAATCGGAGGCGCAAAACAGCACTAAGTAGAAGTGGCTTACGTTCGATCCGCTTGCACGAGCATCAAACTACAGGAGATGACCGTGACGCCCACCAGGCAACTCGAAGTCAGAGCCGCTCTCAAAACCAGAATTTGCGTTATTTTTGCGTTATTTAACGCGGAGCGAGGTATTCACTGAGCTCTGGTGCTACCAAATCCTCCGTTCTCCCGAGAGTCACCTCGAAGTGAACCATTCCTGCGGAGCCATCCCAAGTCTTTTCTTTTCAAGGCAAACCTTACAGAACGGCTCTACGGGGTTTAATCCTGGAGGCGACTGCACTCGGCCCGAAGATGTCGCGCACCTGCTCGGTGACGCAAACCGATCGTCATCGTCACCGATCCGCCATACGGTATCGAGTTGGACAGCGAGTGGCGCGACCGAGCCGGTTTGAACACGGCAGTATCCGGCTGAGCCCAGCTACATGAAGCAGCCGACCGAGGGCATACAGAGACCAGCATTTCCGGCGATAGCGCCGTCTGAAGCCGCTCGAAATAGTGGCGGAGCGGTCAGTTGCCGCTCGCCGGCCCCGTCACGGTAAATTCATCGATAATGTCGTCCAAGCTGTAATAACCGCCATGAGTAAGGTACTCGTACGCCCCGAAGTCGAACACTGACGCGGCTGTCCAGCTAGGTGCGCTCGCCTTATATGCGGTGGTCTTGACCGCCTTATCATTCAAGAACAGTGTAGCGGCGCCAGCGCTGCCGTCCCAAGTGAGAGTGACCTTGACCGTCACACCGCTGCCGAACAACGCCTCCTCGGTTCCCGCAGGCACAAAGTAGTATTGCGCGGCGCCGCCAATGTTGTAGACGAACTCAAGATATCCGGAAGAAACCTGAGTCAGGAAGTAAAACTGGTGCGAAGAGGCATCCCGGACATCGAAGGCGTACCGCGGGGTCGCGGCGCTCGCCGTGCGTTGCGCGAACGTGTAGCGCGATTTCAGATAGAAGGTGATCTGCCCTTGAGCCACGTTGAAGATGGAACCCACGGGCGTTCCCGTGAACTTGTAATAAGCATTGTTCGTGTTTCCGCAGCAGTTCAGGAAGTATAGACCATTGCCGGATTGGCCAGTAGCAAAGTTAACCGAGCCCGTGCCGTTCACTACGACGTTGCCGGTAAATCCAGCGGGGCCGGCGGACGGTGTCACAATTGCCCCTGCAGTGGTCCCGCTGACCTCGGAAGCGTCTGCATGCAGCAAGAGTAGTGGTTGCGGTCCCACCGGCGCTGCAGCCGTTGTGAAGGTGAAATCCGCTGAACTCACAAGATTCCCCTGCGAATCGCGTGACATTACCTGGTAATGATAAGTGGTAGAAGCGGTAAGTCCCCCGAGTGACACGGAGTGCGAGGTTACCAGCGTCGAGTTCAGCGGACTGATGGAGCCGTATGATGACGTAGTGCCATAGGCCACCTGAGAATCGGAGAGCGTATCCGTAGTCCACGAGATGGTTGCACCAGAGTATGTGACGGGAGATGCGTTCACTGCCGAGATCACAGGCGGGGGCGACACGTTGTTTACTGTGATAGCGACATTTGACGCCGTAGCGGAGTTTCCCGCCGCGTCGGACGCAACCGCCGAAAGGGTATGAGGACCATTGCTGGCCGTCGTTGTATCCCAAGAGATGGAGTAGGTAGGTCCAGCCCCACTCTGAGCACCGCCGATCTTCGCGCCGTCTAGCTCGAATTGAACGCCCGTTACACCGACGTTGTCCGTCGCGTTGGCTGCTACAGTAACCACACTCGAAACCGTTGCACCCGCTCCAGGCGCTGTAATGGACACCACAGGCGGGACGGCGTCGGTCGCCTGCGCCGGACCCACGACACTGAACTCATCGATAATATCGTCCTCGCTGTAATAACCGCCGGAGGTTCCGTACTCGTACGCTCCCAGGTCGAACACCGAAGCGCTGGTCCAGCTCGGAGTGCTTTTGACGTATGACGTGGTCTTCACCGTTTTGTCGTTCAAGGCGAGCGTTCCGGTTCCGGAGGCAGAGTTCCATGCCAATGTGACCTTCGCCGTCACTCCACTTCCGAAGAGAGTATCTTCAGTGCCCACGGGCACGAAATAGTATTGGGAGCTGCCTCCGATGGTGTAAACGAATTCCAGATAACCCGAAGACACCTGCGTCAGAAAGTAGAATTGATGTGTGCTCGCGTCGCGGACGTCGAACGCATACCGCGGGCCGGACGCGGATGACTTGCGTTGCGTGAAGCTATAGCGCGACTTCAGATAGAACGTGATCTGGCCCTGATCCGTGTTGAACGCGGTTCCGACGCCAGCGCCGGTAAACTTGTAATACGCATTGTTGGTGTTGACGCAGCAATTCAGAAAGTAGACGCCGTTGCCGGATTGCGCGGAAGTGAAGTTCACCGATCCGGTTCCGCTCACCTGCACTTTGCCGGTGAGGCCCGGCGGTGCTACCGCGGGAGTGACCGTCGATCCGTTTGTCACAGCATTCACTTCGGAAGAGTCCAGATGCAATTGCAGGAGCTGTGTACCTGGCGAGCTCAGCGTGGTAAAGAAAAGGTCGGCCGAGGCGCCGAGCAGCCCCTGCGAATCTCGCGTCAGGATTTGATAGTGATAGGTGCTTGACGGCGCCAGACCTGTCAGCGCGACCGAATGAGTGGTTACAAGCGTGGAATCGAGCGGCGTAGTGTACCCGTACGATGACGAGAGACCATAGTTCACTTGTGAGTCGGCCGGGCGGTTCGTTACCCACGTGATAGTGGCCCCGGAACTCGTCACCGAGCCGGCGGAAGCGGCCGAGATTACAGGTGGGCCTGCGTTAAAGATCAGTGTCAGGAACGTGGACGCGTTCGCGTTAACCGCGACACCGCTCTGCACTGCCGGATTGTAGCCGGTGGCCGACGCTGTGACGGAGTATGTGGCGGAAGGCAGTCCGATGCTCGAGAAGTTTCCCGAAGAATCTGTTGTGGCGCCGGCTGTAAACGCACCTGAGATATCGACTCGCGCGCCTGCCAAGAGTGCCCCGCTGGAATCCTTTACGACGCCCGTGATATTGCCGAGCGTGGACAAAGGAATGTTGACGCTCGTAACTCCGCCGGAAGCGACGGACTGGGCGGTAACCGTGGAAGTGACGGCTCCCGCATTGGACGCCGTCAGACTGTAGGTTCCGGGTGCAACATAGAGAGCATAGGAGCCGTTGGCGTCGGTGGTTGCCGTCGCGACGTTGGCGCCTCCGGAATTGGCTTCGACACTGGCCCCCGCCATCGGCATCCCATTGTGTTGCACCTGCCCGGTAAACTCGCCCTGGGCTGAGCCCATGTGAGGCGCCAGCATTGTGTCGGCGCCCTGCACAACCGCGGCCTGCACGCTCAATGCTGAGTATCCCGAAGCGGTGACGGTGACAGTGTAGGTTCCGGCTGCGAGATTCGGAAGACGAAATAACCCGTCTGAAGCTGTGGTGAAGCTCTTGCCGCCTCCGGTTACGATGGCGCCGGCGACCGCGACCCCGCTGCTGCTCAGCACTTGGCCAACCAGGCTGCCCAGACTTCCCGGCCGCAATGTTCCGCTCACCGCGCCGGCGGCGTTCAACACGCCGTATCCGAGGTATTGATCCCAGGTAGTGGATGTCGATTGGGCGGACTGTTGCAGACGTTGGGCTATGGCTGCGGCCGAAAGGCCTGGGTTCCCCATCGCGATTAGTCCCGCGACGGCCGCAACGTGAGGCGTCGCCATCGATGTACCGGAAAGGCTCCCATAGGATATGCCGTACGAATTCGAATAAGTGGGCAGCGTAGAGAGGATGCCTACACCCGGAGCCGCGATTTTCGTCCAATTTCCGTACGTCGAAAAGCTGGCTCGCGCGTTGCTGGTGTCCGTCGCAGCTACGCCGATACCATGGTTACCGGCGCCCGGATATTCGAGCGTTGTGTCACCGGTATTTCCGGCAGCGGCGACGACGAGGGTATCGTGCGCCCAGGCATAATCCATAGCCTCTTGCAAGCTCTGCGAGTAGCCAGCGCCACCGAGGCTCATGGAGATGACCTTGGCGCCGGCGTCAGTGGCGGATTCGATGGCAGTCGCAATCAGGGCGTCGTTGCCGCTGCCGCTACTGTCGAGCACCTTGTAGACGATCAGCTGCAGCGGATATCCTACGGACGCAACCCCGGTTCCATTGCCGGTCGCCGCCGCGATCGTCCCCGCGGTGTGCGTCCCGTGCCCTTGATCGTCTTGCCATGGACACACGGCGGGCGAAACGGTTGTTGGCACCGGTGCGCTGCTGGCTGAAAACAGAATCTGACCACCCTGAGCGGAATCGGCAGACGTTCCCCCGGCGTTGCGAAAATCCGGATGCGTGCAATCTACGCCCGTATCGAGGACGGCCACCTTGACACGGTTAGCTCCCGCAGTAGACGCCGTCAAAAACTGATCGGGCATCAGGTTCCACGCCTGGAGAGCCTGAATATTCGTCAAAGCCCACTGGGACGAGTAACTGGGATCGTTCGGGGTACTCAGATTGACGGTACGAATCCGGTTCGGTTCAACGAAAATCACAGAAGGCAGGGCAGCGAGCGCCTTCGACAACACATTCTGCAGGCCTTTGGGAAGAGTTAGCAGGAACGAGTTGTGATGAGCACTCAACGCTCTGGCGGCGATCCCCGGGGGAACCTGAGACAGCACGCTGTTGATATCGGCACCGGGCTCCAGACGAATCAGGAGTTGATCCGGTACGAACGATTCGCCGGGACCTGCCGTGAACTCCTTTCCCGCCGCAAACGACGGCAGCGCAGAGAAACTCACAAAGAGAGCTAAGACAAGAAGGGTACGGCAGGACATATGGGGTAAAAACTTTGGATTGGAAACGATTGGGTATAGGATACCACGAACGTAGTAGTTGTGCCAGCCGCCTCCTTTCCCCGCATTTGGACCGACTTATCTGGCGCCAAGCCCATCAACTGCGAAAGACGGCCTAAAGTAAATCGGCCGTTTCGCCGATATGGAGGGCATGAATGGTAAAAAACTCGCGTGCCTGATCGCCATCTGCGCGGGCGCGATTGCGAGCAGCGCTACTGCGGGCGACGGAGCGCCGAACGGCGGTTCCGGAACGCCAGCGGGGCAGGATCTCTACGCGATGGATCTGCAATCCCTGCTGGACATGAAAGTGGTTACCGCCTCGAAATTCTCAGAAAAGATTTCGGATGCGCCCGGTGTCATGTCAGTGGTCACACAAGATGAGCTGCGCAGATTTGCAGGGCTGACGTTAAGCGAGATTCTGCAGCGCGTTTGCGGGCTGTCCGGGTCGGTTGCATCGTTTACGGACCGCAGTATTATTGCGGCGCGCGGAGATCAGACGAAGATCAACGGTGGGCACATCCTATACCTCATCAATGGACGGCCGACACGCGAGGTGCTGGAAGGCGGGTTGAGCGGAGATCTGTTAGAGACCTTCCCGGTAAATATCATCGAGAGGATCGAGGTGATTCGCGGACCCGGCTCGGTTCTATACGGGTCGAACGCGTTTTCGGCGGTGGTCAACGTGATCACGAAGAAGGCGACCGGCAACCACGCAGCGGTGACGGGAATGGGCGCGGCCGGAACGGGTACCGCGACTTCCGGCGAGTTTTCGCTGCAGCATGGCGATCTGAACGTGGTCGGCGCGGCGCAATTCCGCCAGACGCCCAATTGGGTTACTCCGGTATGGACCTATATGGGCGGCGATGGGATAGCAACGATTCCGGATCGGGGTAAGGGCGCGTATGTCGGAGTGAATTTCCGCGGTTTGAGCTTCATGTCTTCGTTTACCGACTGGAAGACGTCCTACGTTGAGGGCATGGTCGGAGAGGCGCGCTGGCGGCGCGGTTTCGCCGATCTGGGATACAGCCTGAAAGCCGCCGAGAACTGGGATATGAGCTTCGACCTGACGTATACGCGGACGGCTCTGAATGCGGAAAAGACCGTGCCGTGGATGACAAGGGACTCCTACGAAACCGTTCTCGAGTGGACCAACACGGTGCGGTTGAGCCAGAAGGATCACGTGACCTTCGGCGCGCTGTTCAACTATATGAATGGCATCGAATACTTTTATTTCACTTACCCCAGAGCGCCGATTGCGGAAGGCAGCCGGTCCGGGGGCGCGCTTTACGGCCAGGTGGACCATCAGTTGACGGAGAACGTTAAGCTGATCGGTGGATTCCAGGCCAACAAAATTGGAGACCTCCAACTCAACGTGGTTCCGAGAGTAGGAGTCATTTACAGTCCCGCCAGCCATGTCACGCTCAAAGCGCTGTACAGCAAAGCATTCCGGGCGCCGAGCCTTTTTGAGAACTACATGAACCTGGGGCCGCCGGTTTGGGAAGGACCGCCCACTCTGTACGGCGACCCGAACTTACGCCCGGAAAAGGTGGCGACCATCGACATCGGGGTGACGTATGAAGGCCGGCGGTTTCAAACGGGAGTGAACTACTTCCACAGCAAACAGACCGATCCGATCATTCAGGCTAACTTCGGGGGCGACAACCGGTATGTGAATCAAGGTGAGGCGAGGTTCCAGGGCTTCGAAGTGGAAGGGAAATACTACCTGCTGAAAAGTGTTTTCATGACAGGCTCTACGATTTACCAGACGAACGACGATGGAGTGACGAAGAATATCACGCCGATTGCGAACTGGGCGCCCAAAGGCGGCGTCAGTTATGCGGCGGCGAACGGCTTGACGGCGAGCGTGTTCGACGTATATCAGCCGACGATTCCCGGATATGAGAACTCGATGAACCCGACACCCTCCGCTCATCACCTGATCAACGCAAACCTGCGATACGATCTGGCGAAATACCTGCCGGTCACTGTAAATCCGGCCTTGCCTTCGTCGCGCATGCCGAGAATCTGCTGAACCATCCGGTTTGGCTTCCAGACTGGAAAGATACACCCGGTGGAACGATCTTCGCACAACGCGGGCGAACCATTTACGCGGGAATCGAGATGACTTTCGGAAAAGAGTAAGCGGTTCCGGATGCTGCTCTTGCCACCCATGTACTTCCGGTCGCACCGTCGCTTCGGTACAGCACTTTTGTGCGCAGGCCTGCTATTCTCCGGCACCGACCGCGGCGGGGCCGTTGAAGAATATCAACTGAAGGCGGCGATGGTTTACAACCTGGCGAGATTTGTGGAATGGCCTCCCGAGGCGCTCAAGTCACCGGTCGATCCGATCACAATCTGTGTGGCTGGTGATAGTCCCATCGAGGGCCCATTGCAGCAGGCTGTTTCGGGGAAGGTACTCGAGGAGCATCGAATGGCCTTTAAGCACTTAACAGACCCGAGACAGGCCGCGGGTTGCCAAATTCTGTTCTTCAGTGCGTCAACGGCTCGGGGCAAGTGGCGCCCTATGCTGGCGGATTTAAACACAACCGGAGTTTTGACCGTCGGGGAAGCGGAAAGATTCGCTTCCGAGGGTGGGATGGTCAATCTGAAGACAGATGGGGCTAGAATTCAGATTCAGGTCAATCTCGCGGCTGCCGAGCAGGGGCGGCTTCGAATTAGTTCCAAGCTTCTGAACCTGGCGGAAATCGTGAAAAGGTGATTGTGGAGATCATCTCCAAGTACCGCGATATCCCGAGCCGCCATAAGCTGCGGCTGATCATTCTATTCACTCTAACGCTGGCCCTGGTGCTCGACTCGGCGGCGGTACTTACCTACGATCGGCTTACGGCGAGAAGCGATCTGCGTCGCGACGTGGAGGTGCTCGCGGAGATCGTCGGATCCAACAGCGCGGCTTCGCTGGTATTTGGCGACGCGCGGGCGGCACGAGAGATCCTGGACGGGCTTCGATCTAATCAGCATGTAGTCGCGGCGGCCATCCTGACGCCGGACGGGAAGCTATTTGCGGCGTATTCATCGGAGCGCGACCGGGTAACGGAAGAACTGACTGCGCGGGCGGAGGGGAGCCGCTTCATCGGCGACCGGCTGGTGGCATGCAAGCCGATCATGCTCAAGGGGCAAGCGGTCGGAACCGCCTGCCTGCAGTCGGATTTGGAAGCTCTGCAGCGCCGGCGCGACCGGCTGGCGCTCTTTTCACTGCTGGTTCTGGTTTCGACCTCGCTGCTGGGTGTGGCGCTTTCGTTTCGTTTGCAACGCAGCGTATCGGCGCCGATCGCCCACCTCGCAGCAATCGCGAGGACGGTTTCGAGCGAGAAGAACTACTCCGTACGGGCGCACAAACAGGCGAACGACGAGCTAGGGCAATTAATCGATACGTTCAACGAAATGCTCTCGGAGATTGAACTTCGCGACGACGAGTTGCGGGATCGCGGCGATGATCTCGAAGGGCAGGTAACGCAGCGCACGGCCGAACTGGTGGAGGCGAAGGAGCGGGCGGAAGCCGCCAGCCGGACAAAGAGCGAGTTCCTCGCCAATATGAGCCATGAGATCCGGACACCCATGAACGGCGTTATCGGGATGACTGAGGTGATGCTCGATACGCCGCTCAGCGGTGACCAGCGCAGCTATCTGGATACGATAAAAAGCTCGGCTGAATCCCTCCTGACGGTTATCAACGACATTCTCGATTTTTCGAAAATCGAAGCGGGGAAACTTGACTTTGAACCCGTGGCATTCGACATCCGGAAGGACCTCGATCAAACGATCAAGGCTCTCTCGGTCCGCACAAAGGCAAAGTCGCTCGAACTGCTGTTAGAGGTTCACCCGCACGTCCCCGATTCGGTTGTTGCGGATCCGGTTCGGTTGCGACAGGTAATTGTGAATCTTGTCGGCAACGCGATCAAGTTCACGGAAAGAGGCGAAGTGTCGGTGCGCGTCGAGGTGGCGAGCTACGACGGCGAAGAGTGCCGCCTGCACTTTGCCGTTCGAGATACCGGGATCGGTATTCCCCTAGACAAGCAGAAGGTCATCTTTGAAGCGTTTGCGCAAGGCGACGGCTCGGTTACACGCAGATTTGGCGGTACCGGCCTGGGGCTGACTATTTCCAGCCGCCTCGTGCGCATGATGAATGGAGAGATCTGGGTCGAAAGCGCACCGGGCGAGGGATCGTGCTTTCATTTCACAATCCTATGCGGGCGGGCGGAATTGCGAAATGCCAACGTGGATGTTCTCAGCAGCGGCCGCCAAGGCGCGGAACCGGCAGAGCGGTCGGAGTGCAATGGCGGCTCGGTTGCGCACGGAACTCCACCATTGCGCATACTCCTGACGGAAGACAATGTGGTCAACCAGGCTGTGGCCCGGAAGCTTCTGGAAAAACACGGGCACCGCGTCACGGTCGCCGCGACCGGCTTGGAGGCGCTGCGGGCGCTTCAGACGGAGCCCTTCGACGTTGTCCTGATGGACGTCCAAATGCCGGATATGGATGGTTTTCAAGCGACGGAAGCGATTCGCAGCCGCGAGCGCGAGAGCGGCGCGCATATTCCGATCATCGCCATGACGGCTCATGCCATGGCAGGCGATCGGGAACGCTGTATCGGGTCCGGGATGGATGCGTATGTGTCCAAGCCCATCCGCGTTCAGGAGCTGCTGGATGCGCTAGCAAAATACAGCTGCCAGAGCGCGGCAGCGACGTAGGAGGGAGTGAGCGCCGGGAAATATTTGCGCACGATCGCACCCGCACGCTTCCCTTCTCTGTCAATCTGGCTAAGTACGATTCCAGCGCCGACTCGCTGCGCCCCAGCACGACAGCAAGTGGGTTGCCGGCGTCGAGTTCGTTCTGGAAGAGCAGGAATCAGCTCCTAGTAGATCCATACTATTGCTGGTTTTGGTAAGTTTCAGTAGAATCCCGGATATCCATGAGGGCTGGGCTTTGGATCTGGGGCTTCGGGGTGGTCGTGGTTGGCGCGTGGCTTCTTTGGGCGGCAGATCCGCCCGCGGTGAGCCCTGCCCTGGCCCAGCACCGCAACCTCGGTAAGGCGTTCTACGAAAACCCAACCACGCACACGGAAGCAGTCGCGGAGTTCAAAAAGGCGCTTGACCTTGCGCCCGATTCCCTCCAGGACAAGCTGAATTACGGACTCGCGTTGCTGCGCGAGGGGAAGTCCGAGGAAGCCGTCGCGCTTCTCAAAGATGTGCAGAAGCGCGATCCATCGCTGCCGCACACCTGGTTCAACCTCGGCATCTACTATAAGAAAGCCGGAGACGCCGACGCCGCCCTGGCGCAGTTCGAACGTTTTGTCCAACTCGTGCCCTCCGAACCCATCGGGCATTATCAACTGGGCGCCTTGTACCGTCAGACCGGCCGCACCGCGGACGGGATCGCGCAGTTCGAAACCGCGGCGAAGCTCGACCCACAGCTCGCCGCCGCCCGCTTCCAACTTTACAATTTGTATCGCCAGACCCGCCGCACGGAAGAGGCAGCCCGGTCACTCGCCGAATTTCAAGCGCTAAAAAAGCAAAGCGAGGGCGCGGTCATTCCCGAGGACGTGGATTGGTGCCTGTATGCCGAAGTCTACGATCCGCTGCCCAATCCGGCAAAAGAACCGGCAACAACACCCGCTTATGAAGATCGCGCGCTGAAAAGCCATGCCAGCGGATTTCTGACAATCGATTCCGCGTCCACCGGTCACGCGGATCTCCTGACCTGGTCGCCCGGCGGCGTGGCACTTTACCGGGGCGGCACGCAGTTGGCGACCGATCCGGGCCTGAACGGATTGCGAGGCGTAATTTCGGTCGCGGCGGGAGACTTCAACAATGACGGTTTCATGGATTTGTGCGTCCTCACCGAATCCGGTCCGCTGCTGTTTCAGAATTCCAAAGGTCACTTCACCAGGGTCGCGAGCGAGCTGCCGGGCCGCCGCTTCGAACGGGCGGTTTGGATCGATTACGACCATGATTACGATCTCGATCTCCTCCTTCTGGGCAACACGCCGGCGCTGATGCGGAACGAAGGCACCGCGGGTTTTGCCGATCACACGAAGGACTTTCCGTTTGTCGAAGGCGCTCCCGTCGCAGCACAGAAGCTCCGCGTCGATCCTGCGAGTAAGGCGTTCGATCTCGCGGTTTTCTATCGCGGACACGACCCGGTGCTCTATCGCGATCGTCTGGGCGGCCATTACGACGTGCAGTCTTTCGCGGGAGCGGTGCCCGACGAAAAACAGGTGAGTGCCGATTTCGACAATGACGGCCGCCTCGACCGTGCCCGCATAGCCGCCGATGGTTCCGTGCACGTTGACCTGAATCGCAGCCGCGCAAACGCGCATTGGATTGGCGTGCGGCTGCAGGGAATCAAGAGCTTAAAACTGGCCCAGGACGCGCTGGTGGAAATTAAGGCCGGAAATCTGTACCGCCGGAAAATGTATGAGGGCGTTCCGCTGCTGTTTGAGACCGGCGGCGCGGCGGTGGTGGATGTGGTGCGCATCACCTGGCCGAATGGCCTCATCCAAAACGAGACTCGCCAGGCCAGCGGACACAGCTACACGTATCCCGAGGCGCAGAGGCTGTCCGGTTCCTGTCCCATGATCTGGACCTGGAACGGTCGAGGTATTCAATTCATCACCGACGTATTGGGCGTTGCACCGCTCGGCGCAAGCGATGGCGAGGGCACATATTTCCCGGTCGATCACGACGAATACGTTTCCATCCCCGGCAGTGCTCTTGCGCAGGCCGAGGGACGCTTCGACATTCGTATCACGGAAGAGCTGAGTGAGGTTTCCTATCTTGACCAGGTTCAGCTTCTGGCGATTGACCACCCTGTCTCGGAAGAAATCTTCACCAACGAAAAGTTCAAAGGGCCGCCCTATCCGGAGTTCCGGCTTTTCGGAGTCAAGCGGAGAATCTATCCAAAATCGGCAACAGATGACGAAGGCCGCGACGTGCTCCCCGCGCTTCTCGCCCGGGACCAGCGCTATCCGGATCGGTTTCCGCGCTCGGAGCTGGGTGTAGCAGCGCCCCACACGCTGGAGCTGGACTTCGGAAATGCGGCTCCGGACGGACGCGCGGTTCTACTCCTGAATGGATGGGTGGACTGGCCGGACGGCAGCACCTTCCGCGCGGCGGCCCAGGAAGTGAAGGGCGGCCTTGTCATGCCGTATCTGCAGATGCAGGATGCCGCCGGCCGCTGGGTCACTGTGAACCCGGACATGGGAATGCCCGCCGGTAAGCCAAAAACGATCGCGGTGGATCTGCAGTTTCCGTCGTCAAACCGGAAGCTTCGGATTGTGACCAACCTGTGCGTGTATTGGGACGAGATTTTTCTGAGCGAAGGGGCCTCCCGGGCCGATGCGCGACTGGAGACGGTCGCCATGCAGCGCGCCGATCTGCATTTCCGCGGTTTTTCGCAAACGGTGATCAACCCCGAACGGAAGCAACCGGACACTTTCGTCTACTCCGCCGTCACTTCAAACTCATTCTGGAATCCCACTCCGGGCATGTACACGCGTTACGGCGATGTGGCTGAACTTTTGCGCGAGGTAGATGACCGCCTGGCAATACTCGGCTCGGGCGACGAGATTCGTCTGCAGTTTGCGGCGCCTCCCGCGCAGCCGCCCGCCGGCTGGACGCGCGACTACCTGTTGAAGGTGGATGGATGGGCCAAAGACCGCGACCCGAACACCGCGTTTTCGAGCAGCGTCGAGCCTCTGCCATTTCACGCTATGAGCCGCTATCCCTATCCCGCCGGCGAGCATTTTCCGGATGACGAAGCGCACCTGCGCTATCGCACGGAGTACAATACGCGGCCCGCGCTGCGTTTGATCCGGCCGCTGGGAGGCGCGAACCAATGATCTGGGTTGTGCTCGCGGCGGTGCTGAACGCGGCGTACGTTGCGGCTGCCCCTGCGCCTACCATCTTCTACATCGCGAATGTGCTGCTGCACCTGGCGCTCGGCGCGGCGGCGACGGTATGGCTGGTGTCGCGTTACCGGCGCAGTCCGCGTGCCGCGCTGCTGGCGCTGGCAGGAGCCCTCGGGGTTTATCTGATTTTTGCGGGCGCCACCAGAGATCACCGCGCGATCCTCATTGCGCATGTCGCGCTGGCGGTGGTGGGCCTTGCGATGCTGATGCCGCGGTGGACCCTCCAGCTCGCGGCGCTCTCGGCACTCGTAATCGCGCTGCGTTTCGGGCTGCCGGCCGATCGCATCCGCAATCCGAAAACCGTACCGGTTTCCATGGCCGAAGAAGGCGCCGGACCGCATTCTCCATTCTGGCCATCGTCGTCAAATACGAACACCGGCGCGGTCATCCCCTCGAATTTCTTCATGGATTCCAAGCTCTGCGGCGAATGCCACAAAGACATTTATGAGCAGTGGAAGTCCTCCATGCACCACTTCGCGTCGTTCAACAACCGGTTTTACCGCGCGACCATTCTGCACATGCAGGAGTTGAGCGGCACACAAGGCAGCAAGTGGTGCGCGGGCTGCCACGATCATGCCGTATTCTTCAATGGACGCTTCGAGCGTCCGATCAAGGAGCAGGTGGATACGCCCGAGGCGCAAAACGGCTTGGGCTGCATGTCATGCCATTCCATTGTGCACGTCGGGAGCACCATGGGGAACGGCGATTTCACCATGGAATATCCACCGCTGCATGAGATCGCCTCCAGCCACAATCCGTATCTGCGGAAAATTGACGCATTCCTGACCTATCTCAATCCGGAGCCGCATCGCATCAGTTTCATGAAGCCATTCATGCGGCAGCAGTCGGCGGAGTTTTGCGCCGCCTGCCACAAAGTGCACCTGGATGAGCCGGTCAATCATTACCGGTGGGTACGGGGCTTCAACGAGTACGATAATTGGCAGGCCAGCGGCGTTTCCGGCCAGGGCGCGCGATCTTTCTACTATCCGCCCAAGTCTGCGAACTGCGCGGATTGCCACATGCCGCTGGTATCTTCGCACGATCCTGGAAATCGCGATGGCAAGGTGCACTCGCACCGCTTCCCTGCCGCGAATACCGCGATTCCCTTCGTTAACCATGACGACCAGCAACTGAAGACCACCGAGCAGTTTTTGCAATCGGGATTCATTACGGTGGATCTTTTTGCGGCGAGCCCCGTCGAGGAGTCTAAGGGCCAGGTGCAGATGCGGCGGCGTGCCGGCGATGCTCCCGCGGCGGCATCGACCTTTGCCGTGGGCGAAGAAGCGGAACAGTCCGGTCCCATCACGCTGCGGGAGGTCGGCAAACTGGCGGCTCCCATCGATGCTCCGGGCGTCAGGTTCCAGCCCGGCTCTTCGGTGCGAGTGGACGCGGTGGTGCGCACGCGGAAAATCGGCCACTTTTTTCCGGCGGGCACGGTGGACGGTTTTGACGTCTGGCTGGAATTTCAGGCGCGTGACGCGAGTGGGCGCATTCTGGCGTGGAGCGGATTTGTGGAGGATGACGGCAAGGGTCCGGTGGATCCGGGCGCGCATTTCTACCGCTCCTACCAGCTCGATGGTGCGGGCAATCCGATCGACAAGCGAAATGCCTGGCAAACGCGAAGCGTCCTCTACGTCCACCTGATTCCGCCCGGCGCCGCCGATACAGCACATTTCCGGGTCGATATTCCGAAGGACGCAGTGGGTCCGGTGACACTTGAGACCAAGCTGAATTACCGGAAGTTCACGTGGAATTATACGCGGTTCGCATTTGCCGGCGTCCCGCAATCGGGTTCCGCCGGCGTGGACCATGATAGCCGCCACTATACGTACGATTCGGCGCCGATCCCCGATCTGCCCATCGTGACACTGGCCAAAGCCACGGCGAGCGTCGAACTCGGCACGCCCAACTGGCAGCCGGTCATTCGGAAGCAGGATCGCGAGCGCTGGAACGATTGGGGCATCGGGCTGCTGCTGCAAGGCGATCTGAAAGGCGCCGAATATGCGTTCCATCGCGTGACGGAGGCCGAGCCCGGCTATGCGGACGGCTGGCTAAACATCTCGCGGGCACTGATCCGGGAAGGCGAAACGGATGCTGCGCGTCCTTTCGTCGAAAAGGCGCTGGCGCTGAGTCCCGATCTCGCTCGCGGCCGCTTCTTCCGCGCGATGGTGGAAAAAGCCGCCGGCGATTACGATGCCGCCATTCGCGATCTGCGCGAGACGTTGCGTCAATACCCGCGCGACCGGGTTTCTACCAACCAACTGGGGCGCATTCTGTTTCTGCAGCGGCATTACGCCGACGCGGTGGCGGCGTTCGGTCGGACACTCGATGTCGATCCCGAAGACCTGGAGGCGCACTATAACCTGATGCTCTGCTATCGCGGGCTGGGTCAGATCGAAAAGGCCGATCGCGAAGAGAAACTGTTTCTGCGCTTCAAGGCTGATGAAGCTTCGCAGGCGTTAACGGCCAAACCACGATTGATGAGTCCGGAGGATAACAATGAAAGGCAGCCTATTCACGATCATATTTCTGGCCGCTTTCCTGAGCGTGCCGGCGATCGTCTCCGGGCCGGCGGAGACTAGCGGCGTCCGCTTCACCGATATCACGAGCGCCGCGGGCATCCACTTTACGCACAACGCGGGCAGATCCGGCAAGAAATGGCTGCCCGAGACAATGGGCCCCGGCTGCGCGTTTTTCGATTTCGATGGCGACGGCTGGCCCGATATCCTGCTGTTGAACGGCAAGGATCTGCAACCGCACGGCCGGCACACTACCGCCGCGCTCTACCGCAACAACCATAACGGAACCTTCACCGATGTTACGCGCGGCAGCGGACTGGACATCGACATCTACGCTCTCGGCGTGGCAATCGGCGACTACGATAACGACGGCCGCGACGATGTCTATATCACCGGCCTCGGCGGCGATCATCTTTTTCACAACGAGGGAGGAGCACACTTTCGCGATGTTACGCGGGAGGCCGGCATCACGAACTCGGGCTTCAGCGCCAGCGCCGCCTGGCTGGATTACGATCGCGACGGCAAGCTCGACCTGTTCGTCGCCAATTATGTGCAGTGGACGCCGCAGGGAGACCTGTGGTGCTCGTTGGATGGGGCGACGAAATCCTACTGTACGCCGGAATCGTACAAGGGAACATCGTCACGGCTGTACCGCAATTTGGGCGGAGGCAAATTTGAAGACGTGACGGCGAAGGCAGGCCTCGCCGACGGCACGAGCAAGTCGCTGGGCGTTGCCGTACTCGACTACAACGGCGACGGCTGGCCCGATATTTTTGTCTCGAACGACACGCAGCCCAACCGGCTCTACCGCAATTTGAAGGATGGCCATTTCAAGGATGAAGGCCTCGCCGCCGGCGTGGCGTTCGGCGAGGATGGCGTGGCGCGCGGAGGCATGGGCGTGGATGCCGCCGACTATGACCGGTCGGGGCGGCCGCACCTGATCGTCGGAAACTTCGCCAACCAGATGCTCGGCCTCTATCACAACGAAGGCAACGGTTTGTTTGTGGACGAAGCGCCCCGCTCCACCGTAGGACGCGCCAGTCTGCTCAACCTGACCTTCGGCCTGTTCTTTTTCGACTATGACCTGGATGGTTATCCCGATATTCTGGCTGCCAACGGCCACATCGAAGAGCAGATCAGCCGCGTCCAACCGAAGGTTCAGTATGCCGAACTGCCCCTGCTGTTCCACAATGACGCACATGGCAAGTTCGAACAGGTTAACGCCTTCACCCGGCCTTTGGTAGCGCGCGGCGCAGCTTATGCCGATTTCGATCAGGACGGCGACTTGGACGTACTCATTTCGACCAACAACGGCCCGGCGGCTCTCTATCGCAACGATGGCGGCAACCGGAACCATTGGCTCCAGGTGAAGCTGGTGGGGCGGAAATCCAACCGCGATGGGATCGGCGCCGTGGTGCGTGTTACCAGCGCGGGCGGCACGCAGTGGCAGACTGTTCATAGCGGCTCGAGTTACTGCTCGTCGAGCGATCTTGCCCTGACATTCGGGCTGGCCAAGGACACGAATGCCGCGGTTGAGGTCGAGTGGCCCAGCGGGATCAAGCAGAAAATCGCTAATACGGCCGCCAACCGGCAACTGGTGGTGAACGAACAATGAACGAAATTCTGGCGCTCTCGGGCGTCACTCAAGGGAAGTTGATTCGCAACGGATCCATCAGCTCCGCCGAACTGGTGCGGGCTCATCTGGACCGGATCGCGGAAATCAATCCGCAACTGAACGCCGTAATCGAAGTGCTGGAGCAACCCGCATTAGAAGCGGCGCAGGCAGCCGACCAACGGCGGGCTGACGGCGGTTTGCTCAGCCCACTGGACGGTGTTCCGTTTTCCGTCAAAGACTCTATCGAAGTGGCCGGCACGAGCTGCAGCGCGGGTACGCTTGGATTTCGCGATGCGCCGCGGTCGATTCAGGACGCCGCGCTGGTTCATCGTTTACGCTCCGCCGGGGCCATACCGTTGGCCCGTACGAATCTACCGGACCTGCTCTTTGCCTTCGAAACCGACAACCTGATCTACGGCCGTACAAACAATCCTTATGACCTCTCGCGCACGTGCGGCGGTTCGAGCGGCGGCGAGGCGGCGCTGATCGCCGCGTGCGGATCGCCGTTTGGGCTCGGCAGCGACGCAGCCGGAAGTGTCCGCCTGCCGGCGCATTTCTGCGGTATCGCCGCGCTCAAACCTACCTCGGGCCGTTTGCCTAGAACCGGCCACGTGCCGCCGGCCGGGGGTTGGATTGAAACGCTGTGGCAGATCGGCCCCATGGCCCGCCGGATCGAAGATCTCTGCGCTATGGTGCCGCTCCTTGTAGGACCCGATGGACACGACCACACCGTCGTGCCGATGCCATTGAACGATGCTGCGAGCCTCGATGCCGCCCAACTGCGCATCGCATGGTTCGCCGATAACGGAATCAGTGCGCCCTCCGCGGAAACGGCGGCCACGGTGGAGACCGTGGCCGGCGCGTTAGGCGCCAAATATTGCCGGCCGCCGCGCATCCAGGAGAGCTATGACTTGGAGATGATGCTGATCGGCGCTGATGGCGGCGATGACCTGCACGCATACCTGGAGCAAATTGGGAGCAACCGCACTCATCCTTTGCTGCAAGGTTGGTTGAGCAAGTTGGAGCAGTATCGCGCCGGCATCCATGAATTCGCGGACCGCTGGTCGGCGCTTTTCGCCTTCCGCGCCTCCATGCTCGAATTCCTCACGCCTTTCGATGCGGTGATTTCGCCGGTGTGCGCAAACGCTGCCATTCCGCACGGCAAATCCATCGAGGAAGACACATTCCGCGGTTTCAGCTACACCATGACACACAATGTCACCGGCTGGCCGGCGGTCGCCGTGCGCTGCGGGGAGACGGCCGATGGTCTTCCCATCGGAGTTCAGGTTGCCGCGCGTCCGTGGCGGGAAGACATAGTCCTCGCGATCGCGATGCGCCTCGAAGAGTGTTTAGGCGGCTGGAGGGCGCCTGGTTCGCTTCGTTCCGCGGCCACCGCTGCCGCTATAGCGGATAATGCACAATACGGGTAATGCAGTCTCACCGGTCTCCTACCATCGGCCTGCTCACTGGACTCGCTGTGACGTTGTCCGCCGTGGCCGTGTACGCCGGGTTCACGATTGTGCAACTCCGCGGACTGCGGCAGTTGCAGTCGGAAACCATTGACCGCAACCGCACCGATTCGATGCTGCTGCTGCGCATCCAAAACGATCTGAACCAGGTGGATCTGGCGATCCGTGACATGGTGGATGCGACCGAGCCGTACCCGCTCACCGCCTGGCAGGCGCAGTTCAGGCGGCTGCGCGTGGATTTGGAAGATGCCGTGGCGCGTGAAGCGCAGTTCCGTCCAGTATCCGTGCCGGACGCGCAGCGGCGATACCTCTCCGCACTCACAGCCCAGTTCTGGGACGCGCTCGATCGGATTTTTACTCTTGCCCAGACCGATGAGAAGGAGGCGCGGATGCGGGTCCGCATTTCGCTCTCGGCCCGCGAGGCGACGTTGAGCACGACGGTGGCGCGGCTCCTGGTGGAGAACAATGAAAGTGAGAAACAGGCCGCCGCGCAGACTCGCGATATCTACGCGCGTGGAGAGCGCGATGTTTATCTCTTTCTAGCCGCGGTGCTGCTGGTGCTTCTGGGTACGGGACTTTACCTGGTGCACTACAACCGCCGCATGTTCGCGCGCGTGGCCGCCATTTCCGAGCGCCGCAGCGAACTGGCGCGCCAACTCATCTCCATTCAAGAAAGCACGTTCCGCTATATTTCCCGCGAGCTGCATGACGAGTTCGGCCAGATTCTGACCGCCATAGGCGCCATGTTGCACCGGACGGCGCGGCATACGGCGGCCTCCGATTCGGCGCTGCAATCCGAACTCAAGGAGGTGCAGGAGATCGTTCAATCTACGCTGGACAAGGTACGGGCGCTCTCGCAGGCGTTGCACCCCGCTACCCTTGAAGAACTCGGGCTCGAGCCCGCGCTGCGGGCGCAGCTACCCGTCTTTGAGAAGCAGACCGGCATCCGCATCGCGTACGAATCTTCCGGCGATGCGCCGGCGCTCGACCAGAACATCGCCATTCACGTCTATCGCGTATTGCAGGAGGCGCTGAACAACGTGGCGCGCCACTCAAGGGCAGCGGCTGCCACCGTTCGCGTGCGGTATTCGCCGGAAGCCGTCGTGCTGGAGGTTCAGGACGGCGGCATCGGCTTGGCTGCCTCGAGCAAAGCTCCCGGCATGGGACTGGTATCCATGCGCGAGCGCGCCGAGCTGGTGAATGGAAAGCTGGAGCTGCTGAATCCGGAAGAAGGCGGATTGCTGGTGCGGCTCACCGTGCCCGTAGTCCTGCTGGAGGCCCATGCCTGAACAAAAGATTAGCGTCCTTCTCGTTGACGACCATCACCTGGTTCGCCGCGGCTTCCGGCGCATACTCGAAGACGAGCCGGACATCGTGGTTACCGGCGAGGCGGCAAGCGGCGAGATGGCCATCGAACTGGTTCAGGCCGCGATTCCCGCGGTGATCGTGATGGATTTCGCGCTGCCGGGAATGAACGGCGCCGCGGCCACACGCCACATCCTGAAGATAGCGCCCCAGGCGGCAGTCCTGATGTTGAGCATGCACGAGGAGGCGAACTATGTGCGCACCTGCCTCGATGCGGGCGCGCGTGGGTATCTGCTGAAGAATGCCATGGACCTGGAACTCGCCGCCGCTATCCGGCGAGTCGCCGCGGGCGAACATGTGCTCGATCCACGCCTTGAGAAAATGCCGCCCACCGGCGTCCCGGAACTCACCACTCGCGAATTGGAAGTGCTGCAGCTCATTGTGAATGGCAAGTCGAATCGGGATATCGCGCAGTTGCTGCGGGTCAGCGTAAACACGGTCGCGGTGCATCGCGCGAATCTGATGCAGGCGCTCGACATTCACAATACGGCGGACCTTGTGGTTTATGCCATCCGCAACGGCCTGGCGGTAATCTCGTGACGCGGCGCGATTTCCTGGCTGCGGCCGCGGCGCTGCCGCTCACCGGATCTTCGCTCGGATTCAGCTTCACTGACATAACGGCTCGCGCCGGCATCCGCTTTCAGCACAACAGCGGCGCATTCGGCGCCAAGTATCTTCCGGAAACACTCGGTCCAGGTTGCGCCTTCCTGGATTACGATTGCGATGGCTGGTTGGACATCCTGTTGGTGAACGGCATGGATTGGCCGGGCCACAAGAAGCACCGCAGCACGCTCCAACTCTATCGCAACAACCGCAACGGGACGTTTACCGACGTGACCGAGCAGGCCGGGCTCGCGATCGAGATGTACGGCATGGGGGTCGCCGTCGCGGATTACAACAACGATGGCTTCCCGGACTTGCTGGTTACGGCGTTCGGTCAGAACCGGCTCTTTCAGAACACGGGGAAGGGCCGCTTCATTGACGTGACGGCGAAATCCGGACTCGGCGGCCGCGCTGGTTTCAGCACCTCGGCGGTCTGGTTCGACTTTGACCGCGATGGGCACCTCGATCTTTTTGTCTGCAATTACCTCAAATGGGCGCCCGAGCACGACGTCTTCTGCAGCGTGGACGGCAAGCGAAAATCGTACTGCACACCCGAAGCGTATCAGGGCGCCACCAACTGGCTGTTCCGCAATCGCGGTAACGGCACATTCGAAGACGTGACTGCCAAGAGCGGGATCTTCGATACCAGCTCCAAATCGCTGGGAGTGGCGATGCTGGATTATGACTGCGACGGCTGGCCCGACCTGATCGTCGCCAATGACACGCAGCCGAACAAATTGTATCGGAACCGGCGTGACGGCACGTTCGAAGAGGCCGGCGTGCGCGCGGCCGTAGCCTTTAGCGAAGATGGAAAAGCGCGCGCCGGCATGGGAATCGATTCGGGAGACATCGACGGCAGCGGAGCGCAAGCCATCGCGATCACCAATTTCGATGGCGAAATGATGGCGCTATACCGGCCCGGCGCGGGAGGTGTGTACCGCGACGCCGCAGTCGCCAGCGGCATCGGCCCGGCTTCGCTCCATAGCCTGGGGTTCGGATGCCTGTTTTTCGATGCCGATCTCGACGGCAAACTGGATCTGTTCGCGGCCAACGGCCACATCGACGAAACCGCGCGCAATTTGAGCGGGCAGACGGCCTATGCTCAACCGCCGCACCTTTTCCTGAATCGCGGCCAAGGCAAATTCCGCGATGTAGCGCGCGAGGCGGGCGCGGGGTTTGCCGCTGCCAAAGTAGCCCGCGGCGCGGCCTGCGGCGATTTCGATAACGATGGCGACCTCGACTTGCTGGTGACCACGAATCAGGGGCCCGCCTGTCTTTATCGAAATGAGCTGGCAAACGGCAACCGATCGGTCCGCCTGCGCCTGCGGGGAACGAAATCGAATCGCGACGCGATTGGCGCAGTTGCCCGCCTGACTACGCCAGACGGCACACAATCTCGCGTGGTGAAGAGCGGGTCAAGCTATTTATCGCAGTCTGAGCCGGCGCTCACATTTGGCATCGGGCGGCGCCAACGGACGGCGCGGCTCGTTGTCGAATGGCCGAGCGGCAGAGTGGATGAACATGGACCGCTCGCTGCCGGCGTGTGGGAGTGCGTGGAAGGGTCGAATCCCGTTCCGTGGAATACATAGCTTCTGCTCACTTTTCCAAATGCTTGACCAGAGGCTCGGGTTTGGGAACAGTGCGGTCGCCCGCGAGCCACTTTAAGCGCGCCTCCACTTCTTCGGAGCGCGCCTGGCCGAGAATGCGGAAGACGGCGCGCCCGTCGCGATCCAGGAACAGAGTGGCCGGCACTGCTTCGCCGAGTTTCAGATCGTCGAGGTCATCTGCTGTTACCCCGTACCATACCGGGAATGTCGCGTGATATTTCTCGAGGAATTCGGGGACCTTGTCCCTGGTCTTCTTATCATCCAGGGACGCAGCGACGAACTGCACCTTGGCTCCATACGTCTTCTCGAGTTCCACGAGCGCCGGCATCTCCGCCTGGCATGGAACGCACCAGGTGGCCCAGAAGTTCACGATCGCCGGCTTGCCGCGCAACTCGTGCAGACGCGCCTTGGCCGCCGGTTCGCCCGCTTGACCGGGAACGGCGGCGGCCAGCAAAACGCACAGTGCAAGCAGCCGCATATCAATTGGAGCTTTCGCTTCTGTGTTTGGGCATGCGATAGGTGTAACTCACCAGCCAAACGTAGTCGGCGAAAGCGGCGTCCCCGTGAGTACCTAGCATCTTGTCCGGCACGCTGCGCGTGCGATCCCTGTATATCGCTTTGCCTACACTGGCCTGCAGCATACTGCCGCCGCGCGCATATACGAAGCCCGGTTCGGCCGAGATCGCGAACCCCGGGCGGCGGAAGCCCAGATCGTTGCCGATGAGGTTGGATGCCGGCACGCCTTCCATGCGCGGGCCGAAGGTGACCGTGAGGCCCCGGATTTTGCGGATCGGAAACGCCACGCCGGCCTGAAGCAGGTATTGATCCTGAATCGCGTTGTAGGCGGTCAGTGGCTGATTCACCGCCGTGGCGCTGCGCAGCACGTTATTTGTGCCGCCCTGAGTCGCCAAATAGTTGCCGGTCGTGTAAACAGTCGCGTCACGGCCCAATTCCCGGAATGCCTGCCACTGGAACACCATGCCCCAACCGCCGCTGCCGGGCTGAATGGAATAGTCCGCTGTGACGGTGGTGGGCGTGGTGGCCGATGCCGAGGTCAGCACGTTGTTCTGGACATTGTCCTTCCCGGTGGGCGCCTGCACGCCATAACCGATTGCAATGTTGCCGCGTCGCGCATGCCGTGGATTCCAGAGCCAGCCCTGCGCGATCAGTGTCATATCTCCCAGCCCGGAAGACGTGGTCGTGTAGTACGAGTTGTTGGAGCGCCGGCTGGCGAGCAGCAGAGGCGCGTTGATGGTAAAACTGAAGCGCGGGGTCGCCTGATACGTGAGATCGATATCCTCCAGGTTGATCTTGTTCATCACCTGCGTGCCTTGCTGCACTCGATACTTCTGTTCCACGTCGCCGACGAAGTGTTTATAGGAAAACTGGTGACGGTAGCCGATGGTAAGTTCCCAGTCGCCGGTCTGCAGATATCCACCCTGGCTTTCGGGAGCCATATCGATGGAACTGGAGCGCGCCACAATACAGCCCTGCGCGTACACTGCGGGCGCGGTGGCGAGGGCGAGAAAAGGGATTATAGACAGCTTTGTCGTCAACTTCATGCGTGGAACATCCCTCCGAGATAGAGCGATTATAGGGGCGGCCCGGAAAGCAATCAATAACTGGAAAATACTAGCCGGCAGAGCCGCTGTGCTGTCGCTCCTATGTTCGCGGGATTTGGTCTTTTGAAAACGGCACTGGCGGTGAACGCCACTCGCGCGTCAGAATCTAGTTATGCGTTTGCGCGCGCCGCACATTGTCGCGTTTGCCGCCGTGGCTCTGGCGGTGACTGCCCTGTTGGGCGGTCCGGTGGACGCCCTTCCCCGATTCGTAGACGTCACGCGGCAGGCCGGCATCCACTTCCGGCACGAGAACGCCGCCTCGACCGAGAAATTCCTGATCGAGACCATGGGCGCCGGATGCGGCTGGATCGATTTCAATCGCGACGGGCTACTCGATCTGTACCTTGTCAACAGCGCGCAGACCGCGGCGTTTCAGCCATCCAAGCCCCTGCACAGCGCGCTCTACCGGAACAACGGCGACGGCACGTTCACCGATGTCACAGCATCCGCCCACGTGGGCGCGGAGGGCCTGTTCGGCATGGGAGTGGCGGTCGGCGATTACGACAACGACGGCTATCCGGACCTGATGGTGCTGGGCTACGGCCGCTCCATTCTCTACCACAACAACGGAGACGGCACGTTCACCGATGTTACGTCGCGCGCGGGAGTCGCCAATTCCGGACGGTGGGCGTCCAGCGCGGCGTGGTTCGATTTCGACAACGACGGCCGCCTCGACCTGGCCATTGCCAACTACGTCGATTGGTCCCCGGAGCGCAATTTCTACTGCGGCGGCCGCGGACCGGGCCTCCGCAGCTACTGCCATCCCGACGACTATCACGGCACGGCGCCCACGCTGTACCACAATAACGGGGACGGCACCTTCACAGACGTCTCGAAGGCATCCGGCTTGGGGAAGAGCCCATCCAACGGGCTGGGAATCGTCACCTTCGATTCCAGCGGCGACGGGCGGCAGGACATCCTGATCGCCAATGACGGCCGGGCCAACACGTTTTTTCATAACAATGGCGACGGCACGTTCACCGAATCGGCTTACGAGGCCGGAGTGGCGGTGGGCGAAGACGGAACTACCGAAGCCGGGATGGGCGTCGCTGCTGCCGACGCGAGCGGCAGCGGCCGGCAGGACCTCATCATCACTCACCTGGATCAGCAGCAGACGCGCTTCTATCGCGGTCTCGCCGGCGGCATGTTCGAAGACGCCACGTCCGCGGCCAAACTGGCTTACGCCACCTTCCAGTTCAGCGGATTCGGCGTCAACTTCCTGGATTTCGACAACGACGGCTGGCCGGACATCTTTATCGCCGCCGGCCATGTGCTCGACAACATCGGCCGCTACCACGCGGGGGTCAGTTGGGCCGAGCCGAAGCTGGTATTTCGAAACACGGGAAAGGGCATCTTCGCCGACGCAAGCCGGCAATTGGGCCAGGATGTTCAAACTCCGACGGTGGGCCGCGGACTGGCGGCCGGCGACTATGATAACGACGGCGACGTAGACATCCTGGTGAGCAACAACGGCGGCGCACCACAGTTGCTGCGCAACGACGGCGGCAACACCAATCACTGGCTCGAGATTCTGCTGGTTGGAACGCGTTCGAATCGGGACGGCGTCGGGGCGCGGCTCAAATTGACTTCGGGATCCTGGACGGCAACCGCACAGCGGATGGGCGGCATGAGCTATCAATCGGCACAGGATCCGCGTGTGCACTTCGGCCTGGGCAACCGGACCAAGGTGGATGCGTTGGAAGTTCGTTGGCCCAGCGGAACAGTAACCCGGCTGACCAATGTCGCGGTCAATCAGATCCTGACCGTTCAGGAGAAATAGTTGCTACTTGCGCACATATCCGGCGCGGCCTCCATCGGCCTTGCCGATGCGTGCGGCATCCTCGCGATTGAGCGCCGCGAGCGCCGCCAGCGCCGCCTTCGCCTCTCCGGACATTGACAATCTTTGATAGGCCGAGGCCAGCGGAGGGTAGAGGGCTTTATTACGCGGATCGAGGCGGCGAGCCGCCTCCAATTGGGTGACAGCATCGGAATTCCGTCCGAGCGCAAGATAGATGCGGCCCAAAGCAATGTGCGAACTCGAGTACGACGGCCGCTGTGCGACGGCCTGCTCCAGCGCGTTCTGCGCTTCACTGAATTCAGGCGTGGGAGGGGCTGCGCCGGTGCGGAGCAGAGCTTCTCCGAGCATCGTCAACAGGAGATAGTGCGCATAACCCGCATGGATTCCGGCGCGCGTCGAACGGATGACATCCGTCATGCGCCCTTCGATGAGGGCCTGCTCCGCCTCGGCGATATACGCGATATCGGAGCCGGGCCCAAGTTTCCGCGCCTCGGCGAATTCTTTGCGGGCCTCTTCGTTATCGTCATTCTGTGCGGCGAAGATGCCGCGTTGGAAATGGAGCCGGGCCGAGCCGGGCAGCTTCTTAAGCCCGGTTTCCACCACCCGAAGCCCCATGTCGGTCAGCCCCTCGTCAAGGCAAGCCTGCGACACCAGAACGTAGAGCCGTTCGCGATCCGGGGCGAGCGATGCTGCTTCCTGAAACGCTTTCCACGCGGCGTCGGCCTGACGATCCCCGACATACGCTTGCGCCAGCAGGTCCTTCACTTGCGCGGTGTTCGGCCCGGGGGGCAGAGCCGACAAAATGCGGATGGCGTCCGGGAACTGCCGCACGCCGACATAGCAGAGCGCCAGGTCGAACCGGAGGGCGAACGATTCGACTCCCCGGCTTTCGGCCGCGAGAAAATGCGGGATGGCCTTCTCAAACCGCCCCTGCGTGGTCAGGGCTATGCCCTCGCGGAGATCCGGGTCCGCCGGCGTTTGAGCGGAAAGGGCCGCCACACCCAGCATCACGGCGATGACCAGCCGCGCTACTTCCACGATCCCTGTCCCTCCACGATGGTAATGTAGCGGTCCACCGGCAGATTTGCAAAGCGCTCGATGCCGCCCGGCCGGGGCCAGCGCACCTCCAGCGAGTCCACTTTTTCCGCCGCCCCGAGCCCCAGGACCAGACGCGGATCGTGCGACGAAAGGAAGCTCCCGCCACCCGGCTTGAGCACGGTGCGCTTGAGGGCGCCCGCCTGATACCGCACCGCGGCGCCGACCGCATCGATATTGGCCTTGCGCCCGATCAGCCGCACGCCCAGCCAGTGATTGCGCCGGCCTGCGTTGTTCCGCAGCAGGATGGGCGCACCGTCGTTGACGGCGACCAGCATGTCCAGTGCGCCGTCGTTATCGAAATCACCCACCGCGAGACCGCGTCCGGCGATCGGCCGCGCGAAGGCCGATCCCGCCTGCCCGCTGACGTTCTTGAAGCCCGTTCCAGTTCCCTGCATGAGCAGCATGGGCATGCGGTAGTCGACCGAAGGTGTGTGGGTCTTGACCATGGTATCGGGGTGGCCGTTGGCCATGACCAGGTCGAGCGTGCCATCGTTGTCGAAATCGAAGAATTTAAGCCCCCAGCCGCTCAGCATGTGAGTGGCGGAAGCGATGCCCGCGTGGGCGGCCACGTCGTCGAATGCCTCCTTGCCCTGATTTTGAAAGAGGGCGTAATCTTCGTGATCGATATTGGCCACGAAGAGATCGGTATTCCCGTCGGAGTTGTAATCCACCGCGTCCACGCCCATCCCGGAGCGTGCCGCACCTGCCTGGTTGTAGGCAACCCCGGCAACCAACCCGACGTCTTCAAACTTCCCGCCGCCGCGGTTGGCGAGCAGAAAATTCGCGAGCCCGTCATTGCTGACGAACAGATCCATCCAGCCGTCATTATTAATGTCCGCCGCCACCACGCCCCAGGCGCGCGATTCGAGAGCCGCGATTCCCGATTGGCGGCTGACATCTGTGAACGTGCCATCGCCGTTGTTATGGAACAGCCAGCAACTGGCAGGCTTGACCACCTTCGGAGTGCAGTAATAGTGCGCGCCGGTATCGGGGTTGCCGCAGAAGATCGCGGTCGCTTTGGCGAATTGGCCGAAGCGGCACACGAAGAGATCCAACCGGCCGTCGTTGTCGTAATCGAACCACACGGCGCTGCTGCTCCACCCGGGCGCCGAGACACCGGCTTTCGCCGTCACGTCGGTGAATGTGCCATCGCCGTTGTTGCGGTAAAGAATGCTGTGCGGATACTGGGTGACATACAGGTCCGGGAAGCCGTCGCCGTTGTAGTCGCCCACCGCGACGCCCATGCCGTACGCATTGCCGTGCACACCAGCCTTCTGCGTGACGTCAGTGAACGTGCCGTCGCGGTTGTTGCGGTAGAGGGCGTTGCTCAGCGGCTTGCCGGGCGTGTAGAAATCGCAAGGGCCGCTGTTGACCAGGTAAATGTCCATCCAGCCGTCGTTGTCGTAGTCCAGAAAAGCGCAGCCCGGGCCGATGGTTTCCGGCAGGTACATGTTGGACGACAGCCCGCCGGTGTGCGTCCAGTGAATGCCGCTCGCCGATGGCGGGACCTCTTCAAAGAAGGGCGCGGCGCTTTGCGCGAATGGAAGCCGGGACAAGACCGTGCCGCCCGCGCATCCCGCCATGGACCGTAGAAACCGGCGGCGTCCGAAAGAGGGCATCAATGGCCCGCGCCGCCGGGGTGTTGCCGCGCGGCCGCCTCCTTTTGGGCTGCGGCTTCGCGCATCGCGCCTTCGCGGTTTCCGCTTCGTCCATAGGCCACCGCGAGCTGATAATGGCCGGTGGGGTCGTCCGGCTGCATCTTGACGTAAGTTTCGAACGGCTTCACCGCGTCGGCGAAGCGGTTGGCAGCGGCCAGCGAAAGGCCGAGCCCGAGGTACGCCTCGGCGAACTCGGGATCGATCTGGGAGGCACGGGTGAAGTGACGCAGGGCGTCATCCAGGTGGCCGGCATGCCGGTCCAATTCACCCAGCGTGAACTCGACCGCCGAATTGCGAGGGTCCACCTCCAGTTCTTTCTGAAACTCGGCCCGCGCTTCGTCAGTCGGACCGGAATCGCCGGCCTTGGCGAGGAGAACCTGGCCCAGACGATAGTGAATTCCAGGTTCCTTCGGATTCTGTTTGAGAATGCCGCGATACATGCCCGCGGCCTCATCCCACTTTCCATGCGATTCGAAGGCCTCCGCTTCCAGACGGCGCGCCTGGAAAGACGACGGAGCTTTGGCAGCGAGTTCCTGGGACGTCCGCGCAGCGAGTTCGGAGAAATAGTGCACGCAGATGTAAAGCACTTCGGGATCGCTGGGGAATTCGCGCTTCAGCAGCATGAGCGCGGAGACGGCAGATTGCGCATCCTCGCGAGCCATGGCGCAGCGCGCCTGGCCCATGGCGGCTCGATGGAGAAGTTGCTTATCGGCCAGGCGCGGCACGGCACGATTCAGCAAGGGCAGGGCTTCCTGGCAGCGGCCATCCTCAGCCAGTTTCAGAGCGCGTTCCGCAACTGCAGACGAATCGGCGGGCGCCTGCTTGCCGGCCGTTTGGCCGAACAGCAACCCGCCCGCCGAGACAATCACAAGGACTGGCCAGTGGCTCCTCATCTCCACATCGTACTACCAGGTATCCATGGGGCAGCGTTCATTTGCGATTCCCGCTGCCCCACTCGGAGATTAGAAGATGACGTTCCCACGGAACTCGATGTTCCTCGGAGAAACCGCGACGCCGCCATGGCCGAAGCTGGTCGATAGGATGCTTCCGTTGGGAGCACCAAACGTCGGATGGTTGAAGACGTTCAAGAACTCCGACTGGAACTCGAAGCGGACCCTTTCGGTGATCGGGAAGCTCTTGGAAATCGACGTGTCGTTGAACGTCTGGTGCGGGCCGTGCAGATAGAAGATCTGCCCGATAGTCCCGGGCGTGGAGTTTGGCGTGATGTAGGTTGGATTCGCCGTCCCACCCGCGATCGCCGTCAGGTACTTCGGATTGAACTCGTCCACATAGCCGCCACGAGCGGCGCCTACGTGGTACACGCCGACGGAGTTTTGCAGATCGGCTGCCGTGATGCCGTTGAGGATCACTCCGCTATCACCGTAATCGTTGAAGGTGCGGTAGCCGGACGTAATTCGAATGGGCGCGCCAGTCTGGAACGTCAGAATATCTCCGACGATCCAGCCGCCCAGTATCTGATTGGCGACGCCATTATGGTTTAACCAGTGGCGGCCCTTGCCGAACGGCAGTTCAGCAGTTACCGAGCCGTGTACCACGTGCCGCAGGTCATAGAGCGTCGGCCCATAACTCAGTTGCAGGTCGCGAAGCGTGTAGATGGCACCGTTGGCAGCCTGCCAATCGTTCGGGCTGGCTAAGCCGAGCGAATGGCTCCACGTGTAGTTCACGTCGAATTCCAAGCCGTGCCAGGTCTTCTGCCGGAGATCGACCTGCAGCGCATTGTAGTCGGAGAAGCCGTTGGAATCCATATACTGCACCGGAGCTCCGGCCGAGTAGGGATTCGCCTGCCAGAAATTGATCGGGTACCCGGCTCCCTTGCCAGTGAATCCGGCATTGGTGGCGCATGGCGCGAAGGCGGCGCCGACCATGTTGCAGAAGTACGGCGCCGTGCCGCTGATACCGGAAAGCGTATTCGCGATGCGGCCGGCTTGTCCGGTCTTCAGATTCGTGATGAACGAGGAATTGCTGTAGTCCTGCAAGGCGCCATTGGTGACCCTCTCACCGGCGAACGCCGCATCGAATATCGGCATGCCGCCTTGGCCGGCGAACCCCATGTTGGCGAACGAGTTGGAGATTCCGTGCGCACTATTGATGTTCAGATTGTTCTGGGCGGTCTGGAAATCCGAGAGGAATCCGTTGAAGATATTGACTTCGTTGACATTACCCGAGAGCCACTGATGCACGGATTTGTTGCCGTTATAACGAACTTCCAATACGCGCGACGGACCGAGTTGCCGTTGGATGCCGAAGTTCCACGACATGGTATACGGCTGTTTGATATTGGGGTTGATGCCATTGACGATGGTGCCGATCGTGTCCAGTTGGTTGAACGTATACGGGGCCAGCGGAATGACGGATTGATAGGAGCCGCTCGGAGCGAAGCCGAATGACGGCAGCTTATCTCCCAAATTCAGCGCGCCCGGAGCGAAACTGCCCTGCACGCCGGTGTTGCCATTGGGATTGAGGAAGAACTGCTGGAAATAGGCGGAGCCGTAATTCGTGGCCTGATTCCAGAAGTATTGCTGGGGCTCAGTGTATCTTCGAAGCGAGAAGCCCGTGCGGATCACCGTTTTCCCCATCACTGAGCCGAGAAGACCGTCCTTGAAATCAGGGTGCCACGCCAGACCAACCTGCGGTTGCGGAGTCACGTACCATCCGTGGTATGCGTGGGCGCGCGCGGTAATGTTGGGATCGTTATCGCCACCCAGCAGTCCGGGCCGGAAGAGCATTCCCACAGGAGTAGGACCATAGATGTCCTGCGGTTGAGCGTTGTGATACGCGCCCTGCAGGTCGTAATTGTCGCCGACGAAGTCCCACCGCAGGCCCAGGTTGATGGTGAGATTCGAGTTGACGTGCCAGGAGTCCTGCGCAAATACGCCTCCGGAGCGGAGCAACTCGTTGAGGTTGAAATCGCTGCCGGGTTGTTGAATGTACTGCTTGGACTTCGGATCGACGCCATATTGGCCGTTCACGCTCGAAATGCGGCCGACCAGGGTAGCGTAGAGGTTTTCCGCCTCGGTAAGTTGTGAAGTATTCGCGCCGGGGAATGCGGCGAGCGTGAAAGGCTCCAGCGCCGGATCGCCCGTAACTAATCCCAAGTTATAATTCGGGAAGCCCTGCGGAGCATTCCAGTATTTGTCATGCTCCTGCCACGCGGTGAATCCGAACTTGAATTGGTGCCTGCCCTTTTGCCAGGACACCGAGTCTGATAGCGTGAAGTTGGGATAAAAGTTGGAGATCGGTAACGTGAAACTGACGCCCGAACTGCCCAACGCCCAATTGACATCGCCTGTACCCGTGAGCCACAGAGGCGCACCCGTGTATAAGGGGTTCCAGACCGGGTTGTACAGGTAGCCGAACTTCAATTGATTCACAACGGTTGGCTTGATATTCCAGTCCACGCCCACCGAATAAGTTGCGTAAATGGACTTGAATCCCGCTGCCTGGGCGGCAAAATATTGGCCGGGGAACTGCGGTGCGCCGGACGTCGGCTGTATGGTCTGGCTCATGTTCATGGTGGCATGGAACCGCAGGTTGTCCGTCGGATTATAGTCGAGGCGGCCGGCCGGATAGTAGTTGGTAACCGGCGAGTTCACCAGCCAGTTAATGCTGTTGAGGTTCGGATCGCTGGTAGGCGTGATCACCCCACCGGTAAGTGCGCCGTTGATATTACCCTGTTCGGCGGCAATGATCGGGTTAATGGTGTGCGGCAGTGCCGGATTGAATCCGCCCACAAGGTTCAGCACGTTGACGGTGTGCGTACTGCCATCCGTCCCGATATAACTGAAATTGCCTTGCTGCGCACCGGTGGTGAACACGTTGTTCCCCGCTGTGATGCTGCCCGGCTGCTTCGACATGCTGAAGCTGCCGAAGAAGAACAGTTTGTTCTTCAAAATCGGGCCGCCTAAAGAGCCGCCGAAGTTGTTCAGGATGTAGGGAGCGCGGGGGATGCCGCGGCCGTTGTTCGACCAGGAGTTCGCGTTCAAATCCCTATTCCGGAGATCTTCGTAAAGACGGCCGTGAAAGTGATTCGAACCACCGCGTGTGACGAAGCTGAGTTGGATCACGGAGGCGCCGAAACCCTGGTCCATATCCAACTGGTCCGTCTGGATCGTCATCTCTTCGATATTCTCGATGCGAGGGGACACGGAGGGCTGCGCATTGCCGCCGAACTTCATGCGGCTGGAACTGGAAATGACGCCATCGATGTTATTGCCTTGAGCTACTGCCGGAGCGCCGTCCCATGTGCCGTTATAGCCAGGAGCGAGTCGCGAGAAGGCCGTGACGTCCCGCCCGGCGATGGGGAGGTTGTCGATCTGTTGGGGGTCGATCGTGCTCGCAATCATGTTCGATGTGGTTTCCAACACAGGCTGCGCACTGGCACTCACTTCAACCGTCGAACTAGTGGCTCCGATTTTGAGGGAAACGTTTACATCGGTATTACGGGCCGCTTCGACCACGACGGGGTCGATTACCGATTTATTGAAGCCTTCCTTTGTGACTGTGAGTACATAGTGCCCGATGTTCAGGCCGACGAAGCGGTAAGTGCCGCTCTCCTGAGAGAAACCGGTTCTGAGATCGTTCGTGCCCGCATCCTTCAGTTCCAGTTTCGCGGCGGGAATAACCGCTCCGGCCGGATCGGTCACTGTGACGCTCACAGTCCCTTGCACCGACTGCGCGCCGGCAGGCGCCACGAATGTAAGCGCGATCACTAGCGAAGCGAACAGAAGAAGAAACAAGCGTAGCGATGGTTGACGCATGTGAAGACAGCTCCCCTCTCGGCTTGCACCGGACTTACCCAGTCACCCCGAGGCGCAAAATGTAAGCGCCTACTTTACACCACTGGCGGAATAGTAAGCGATTCGCGAGGATGAGTCAAGTAAGGTAAACCATTGATCGATTCGTCTGTGTACGCAGCAAGCCGTTGTAACGAGAGTGAAGGGGCTGAATGGGTCATCCCACGCCCCGCGCGCTATCATCGCAGGATTACTACTGGAGCTTGGCTACGATGAGACGTTCATCCTGTTCAAGGCTGGCCCTCCACTTGGGTGTTCTGGCGCTCTCATTCTCCCTTGGAGTTTCTGCCGCCGTGAAACTGCCGGACGGTCCGGGCAAGGCCGAGACCACGCGCCTGTGCAGTAAGTGTCACTCGCTCGATCAGGCCGTCTCCTTACGCCAGAACCAGGCAGGTTGGAAGGAAACGCTGTCCAAAATGGTCCAGCTGGGCGCGGAGGGTTCCGACGCCGAGTTCGCCGCCATCGCCGCCTACCTCGCTAAGAACTACCCAGGCGCGGCCTCGGAGCCCGCAACCGTGGCGAGCAACACGCCACAACCTATCACTCCTGCACAGCCGCGTCCCGCCGCCCGTTCGAAGCGTGACAGCTTCGACCCCGGCCCCCCCATCCCGCCAGCCAAGGAGTGGACAACATACGGTCATGACGCCGGCGGACAGCGTTTCTCCCCCCTCACCCAAATGACGCCTGCGAACGTGGCCCGGCTGAAGATCGCCTGGACGTATCACATGCGACCAGCCGCCGCACCTCGCAGTACGGAAACGCCCAACGCCGGCGGCTCCGGCTTTCGCCCCAGCGGCGACACTCCGCTCGTCCGCAACGGCATCATGTACATGGCAACGCCGTACTCGCGGATCGTAGCCGTCGATCCAGTTACCGGAGACGAGTTGTGGGACTTCAATTTGCCCGCAGGCAATCCATCCACCCGCGGCGTGGAATACTGGGGCGGAGACGGCAAGACACCTGCGCAAATCGTGTTCGGATCCAGTGACGGAAAGCTCTATTCCGTCGACGCGAGGACGGGCAAGCCGAACCCGGAGTTCGGCGACAACGGAGTCGTCAACCTGAACACGGATGCCATCATGCGCGGTCTGCCCGGCCGCAACGCGCTCTCCTCTCCGCCCCTCGTCTACAAGAACCTGGTCATCGCGGGCGGCACCACTCAGGAAGTTCCGGCGCTCGGTCCCGCCGGCGATGTCCGCGCGTGGGACATGCGCACGGGACAACTCGTCTGGACGTTCCACTCTGTGCCGCAAAACGGCGAGAAGGGCAACGACACTTGGGCCGGCGAGAGTTGGAAGAACCGCACCGGCGTCAACGTGTGGGGCTTCCTCACGGTTGACGAGCAGCGTGGCATCGTCTATATGCCCTTCGGCGCGCCATCGGTAGATCAGTACGGTGGCGATCGCGCAGGCGACAATCTATTCGGCACCAGCCTGGTGGCCGCGGACGCCAATACCGGAAAGTATCTTTGGCATTTTCAGGTGGTCCACCACGATATCTGGGATGCCGATATGACTGCGGCGCCCGCATTGCTTGACGTGAAGCAGGGAGGGCGGACCATTCCCGCCGTGGTCGCGATGGACAAGGTCGGGATGGTGTTTCTGCTCGACCGCGTTACCGGCAAGCCGATCTACGGCGTTGAGGAACGGCCGGTTCCGCCGAGCGAGGTCCCGCTGGAGCGCGCTTCCAAGACACAGCCGTTTGCAATCAAGCCGCCGCCCCTGGCGCGCATGGGTTTCAGTAAAGAAGATGTGGCCACCGTTACGCCCGAGTTGGAAGCAGGCTGCCGCAAGCTGATGGAAGGCGTTCAACTCGGCGGTCCGTTTCTTCCGCCCGCCTACAACCGGCTTCGCGTTCAGTTCCCCGGGAACCACGGCGGAGTGAACTGGGGCGGCACTTCGTTGAACCCGCAGCTCGGATACCTGTTCGCGAACGTGAACGAACTCGGGCAGTTGTCCGGAGTGAAGGACCACGACCCGCAGAATGGTCCGGCGGTGGCCAACGGCCAGGGGAATCGCGTCGATCCGAGCGGCCCGTATGAGGGAGTTTCGGGCGGCGGCCGTTTCAGCATCAAAGGACCCACCTCGCAACAATTGCCGTGCCAGCAGCCGCCGTGGGGTGAGTTGGTGGCTGTGAACGTGAACACGGGCGAGATCGCCTGGAAAGTTCCCCTGGGCGTGACCGACAGCCTGCCGGAAGGGAAACAAAACACCGGCCGTCCCGGCAATGGTGGCACCATCGCAACTGCGGGCGATCTCGTTTTCGTCGGCGCCACGGACGACGCACGCTTCCGCGCCTTCGATGCCAAATCCGGCAAGGAGTTGTGGACCGTAAAACTACCAGGTGCGGCGGAGGCCACTCCGATCACGTATCAAGGGCGCGACGGAAGACAGTACGTCGTCATCACCGCGACGGGCGGAGGGTTCTTCGGCAATCCCGTCACTGGCGATAGCGTCGTTGCATTTGCGCTCGACGACGGCGCTCCCAAGCAGTAAGCACCGGCCTGGGCCGCATGAATATGCCGTTGTGATCCCGCCCGCCCCCGCCTACACTGGAACCGTGCCACCGATTCGCGTCGCACTCGTCGAAGATCAAGGCCGCACCCGCGAGGGCCTGACCGCGCTCATCGACGGTTCTCCTGGTTTCCAGGTCAGCGGCGCATTCCCCACTATGGAGGAGGCGCTACCGGCCATCGAAGCGACGGCCCCCGACATCGTCCTCGTCGATATCGGACTTCCCGGAATGTCCGGCATCGAAGGAGTGCAGCGGCTGAATCGCTCCCGTCCGGATTTGCCAATCCTGATCCTCACCATCCATACCGACGACGATTCAGTCTTTGCGGCCATCTGTGCCGGAGCCAGCGGTTACCTGCTCAAAGAGACCGAGCCTTATCGACTTTTGGAATGCCTCCAGGAACTGCACACCGGCGGAGCGCCCATGTCGCCGGCCATCGCCCGTCGCGTGGTTACGGAATTCCGTCAGCGCCCTTCGCAGGCACACCCGGAAATCGATCTCTCGCCTCGCCAGATCTCCATTCTGCAATTGCTGGCGCAGGGCCATAGCTATAAGAGTTGCGCCGACGCTCTCGATCTCAGTCTCGACACCATTCGCCACCATGTGCGCAAGATTTACGACCGGCTGCACGTCCACTCACGCTCCGAGGCCGTCTGGAAGGCCGTGACCACCGGTCTCGTTCGTGCCGGCCGGCTCTGACGCGCCTCCCACACCCATCGTCCGGTATGACACATGCCGCATCTTTATGCGGCTAGCCGGTGTCGAGCGATTCTCTGAGAATTCAAAGTGAAGACCGCACTCGGAGGAAAAACTATGAGCGAACTCGGCATCAAACCGGCCCTGCTGCTCGCCTTGGCCGCAGGCCTTTTGCAGGGGGGACCTTTGGTAAATGGCAGTTTCGAAGACCCGGCGATCGGCAGCTTCCAGCAAGGGCTGGTAGGGACTGGGTGGCAGATCATCAACGGCGCCGGTGTATTTCTCGAAACGTATGGCGCCTTCCATCTGCCCACGGCTGGAGGCGCAGGCAATCAGGCGCAGGGCTTCGGAGCGAACGGCGTCACCGGCGACCGCATCTCTCAGGCATTCGACACCACTCCAGGCGATGTTTACCGGTTGAGTTTCCAATTTGTCACTCAGCAGGGTCCGGAGTTCGAGTCGTTGATCGCGGATGTGCTGGATGGCTCGAGCAATGTTCTCAATACCGACACCGAAACGTTCAACAGCACGGCCTGGGTGACAAAAACATTCACTTTCACCGCGACTACGGCATCCTCGACCGTCCGATTCACCGACAATACCGGCAACCTGCCCGGCAATCTAGGCAACGGGACGAACTGGGCGCTCGACGCTGTGACCGTGTCGGACCTCTCCAGCACGGCTACGCCGGAGCCCTCCAGCGTCGCGCTATTCGGCCTCGGCTTTTTCGGCATGGCAGCACGGCGCCGCCGTGCCGCTAAACACTGACTCTCAGTTCCACCTCCGTCCCTTCTCCGGGTGCGGAGTCCAATCGAAGCTCCCCGTTGATTTCGGCGGCGCGGTATCGCATTCCGGCGAGACCGTGCCCCGCCGATCGCGCTGACGTATCGAAGCCCCGGCCGTCGTCCTTAACGAGGACGCTCAATCGCCCGGCGCGGAGCTGAATCTCGATCTCGACGTTGCGCGCGCCCGCGTGCCGCGCCACGTTCGCTGCCGCTTCCTTGAAGAACAACAGCAGGTGCCGCCGCAGATCCGGCGCCACTCCGATCCTCTCTAACTCCTCTTCCGAGGGCGCCGTGAAACGAACGTTGCGGTCATCGCTTTGCAGCACCGGCAGGGCCGTCTCGCGCATGCGGTTGACCAATTCCGAAAGCCGGTCGCGGCGGGAATCGACCGTCCACAAAATGTCGTCGAGCGCCGCCCGCAGCCGGCGCGCCTGCCGCGCCACGTAATCGAGAGTTTCCGTGGCGCTCTCCCGCGGCTTGCGTTTGGCCACCTCGGAAAGAATCGCAATCTCCGCCAGTCCCGCTCCCAGATCGTCGTGCAGATCCGTCGCGAGCCGCGTGCGAATGCGCTCCAGCATCAGGGCGTGACGGAGCCGGTACTGGTGGAGGCCGAACAATATCGAGGCGGCCAGCGAGAAGGCCAACGTCAGGAACCACCAACGCTGCCAGACCGGAGATAACCTGCAGAACTGCAATCGCGCCGGCGCGCTTAATTCTCCCGCTTCGTTGACACTTCGCACTTCGAAGCTGTACCGCCCCGGCGCCAGGTTCGCGTAATGTACGGTTTCCGTCTCGGCCGGCGGGCTCCAATCGCCCGGCGCGCCCAGTAGCCGGTACTGATACCTCAATCGCTCACCCGCCGCGAAATGCAGAGCGCGATACTCGATGGCGAGGCTGCTCTGACTCGGAGCGAGTTCGAGCCCCTCAACGCGCGCATCTCCGAGAACGGAGAGCGGATGCGGAACCCCGCCGATGATCAGGTCTCGCAGCAACGGCTGGGGCGGCGCCCGCGAAACCTCCGGTTCCGGCTGATAGCGCGCCACTCCGAAATTCGATGCGAACCAGATCAGCCCATTGCGATCGCGATACAAACGCTCCGTTTCGCCGCTCGGAAGCCCGTTCTCTTCGGTAAAGTGGCGGACTTCACCGTTGCCGGGCGACAACCGGTCCACTCCCCGTCCGCCGGCGATATAGATCCGCCCCCACTGGTCTTCCACCAAGGAAAAAACGTGATTGCTTGCGAGCCCCTGGTCCACCGTGTAGCTCTGCATCAGAGGGCTTCTTGCGCCAGGATTATCGATGCGCGCCACCCCCGCCTGACTGGTGCCGATCCACAACCGGCCGGCATGATCCAGCAGCAGCGCGTTGACAAAGCCGGCGAGCCGCAGGGGAACCGGATCCGCCGACGAGCCGCGGATTCGCAGCACGCGAGGCGATGCGAAGCCGAGCCAAACAGCGCCCGTTCCGTCTTCGGCAATGGCGTGCACCGCGTCTCGCATTTCGCCGCCCGTGGGCTGAGCGGCGCCAAAAGCCGTCCACCGATCCCTTGCGCGCTCCCATCGCCCCGCTCCATCCGCCGTTCCGGCCCAGATGCCGCCGCGGGAGTCCTCGAACAGGCGCAGGACGATCGGATTCGGAAGGCCATCGCGCATCGTGTAGAGCCGCGGTGTGGCGTGGGCGAGGGCGCGCGCATCGTCGCAAGCCGGGTACCGCAACACGCCGGACCCGGTTGCGATCCACCACTGTCCGGTCCGGTCGTGGAGCGCCACCGGCCCCTGCCCCCATCCCATATACGTCAGGCCTGCCGGCAAACGAGCCGGCCGAGGCTCAAAGCGGCGGCCCGTGTATTCATTCAGAACGTGGCCGTCGCCGGTGATCGCATACAGCAGCCGATTGCGGCTTTCCACCAACCCCTGCACGGAGCGGGAGGCGAGCCCGTCACCTTCGGAATATAGCTCGCTCGGTTCGCGCGACACTCGCGCGGCGCCCAGGTTACTGACGGCAACCCAGAGATTTTGGTTCGCATCGCGCGCGAGCGCGCCGATAAATTCGCCATGCAGCACCGGGGATGTGCGAAACACTTGGAATCGCTCAGCGGGAGCGGCGTCGGGCCGGAAATGAATCAGCCCACGCGCTGCGATCCAGATTCCATCCGAGCCGTCGCGGAGCAGGGCAAACACGCCCAGCGGTGCGCCTTCAAGATTCGAGTACCGGGCAGCCACGGAGAAATCGGGGTTCCACGCGGTGAGGCCGTATCCGGCGGTCCACACTCGCCCTTTGCCGTCCGCCAGAATCGTACGAACGCTTCCCGGCAGATCCGATCCAGGTAATTTCTCCCAGCGCCTGTCCGGCTGGCGCACATAAATGCCGTCTCCTCCCGCCCACAGCCGGTGACCTGCATCCTCCGCGATAGCGGCAATGTGCGCGCGTCTTCCCGGTCCGAGCGCGACCGCTTCGGAACGAATCCCGGAATTCGCGCGGAACAGGCGGTAAAGTCCCCCGCCGGTGCCGGCCCAGATGTCCTTCGCGGAATCCTGAAACAGCACCGTCACATCGTTGCTGTCGTCCGCCGCGTCAATCCGAAAGTTCTCGAAGTAGCCATTTCCGTTTGAGGCCGCCGGATGGAATCGCGAGACTCCGGCTTCGGTGGCGATCCAGTACTCGCCGCCGGCGGTCTCCAGAACGTCGTTCACCAGCCGGCTGGGGAGGCCGTCATGAGTGGTGAAGTTGCGAAACCGCGAGCCGTCGAAGATCGACAGACCCTCAACTGTACAGAACCAAAGATACCCTCGGGAATCCCGCCGGATCTGCCGGATCCAGTTGCGCACCAGCCCGTCTTCTGTCGTAAAAAGGCGGGTAGGCGGATATGCCGCTCGCAGCATCCCCACGGCCAGCAATAACAGAGCCCCCCGGCGCCGTAACATCGCGCTGCCATCTTACACCAGCATGTCGCTACAACGTAATCGCCCGGTGGGATTCGGCCCGAAACGGCAGGAGCATAGCAGGGTCGGCGTGCGGGCCGCGGCATGAAACCACCTCGACCCGCTTTCGAGCCTTCGAGTTGATTGAGTTACTTCTTTCCCTTCTTGGCTGGTTCGGGCGCAAAGCTGCACGCCGCCACGGTGAGCTTCGTGGGGGCCACTTTCATCTCTGGCACGTTGTTTTTGACCAGCATCGCATTGAACTCGGCGATCTGTTTTCGGGCGTCCTCCCAGGCAGTGGTGGTACGGTTCAGGTCCGTGCAGTCTTTCTCCCAGGTGACGATCTGGGTCGGGGTGGGCGCCATATCGAGGCCGACCTGCATCATGCTGACCATCGTGTTGAATGCGTTGTTCAGTTCGAAGAACGATTGCATCGCCTTGGGATCGGCAGGCCCACGCCGGCCAAACCCGCCGCCACCGCCGCCTTCGCCTGGTGTAGCGCCGCCAATCTTGGTCAGAGTGGCCTCCAGTGTTTTGGCCTGCGCGCCGACATCGGCGGGCAGATTGCCCTTCATCAGCGTTGCAAGCTGCTCCTTCACCGCATTCACTTCCTCATTGCCTGCGAAGCTTTGCTCCATCCCTTTCACGGAAAGCAGCGTGAGCTTGTTCTGGACGCGCAGGGCGGCCATGAGCGCGGGGCTCTCGCCGGCTCGCGGATCGTTCACGACGGTGACGTCGCGCGTATAGACTTGGCCGTCGACAGTCAGCTTGAGCGTATAAACGCCGGGAATCACCTGCGGCCCATGCGGACCGGGAGTGGTGGAGCCCTCCACCATGTTCATTTGATTCTCAAGGTCGTGCCGCAGGGCGGGCGGGTCGTCATACTGCAGGTTCCAGTTGACCCGGTTGAGACCAACATGCGTCGAGAGCATGCGAGTCTCCGGAGCGGCCAGCCAGTAGTGGGGATACGCCGCGCCCTCGATGGGCGGCGGCGCCGTGCTGGACAGGGTGCGGACCAGACTGCCCTTCGAATCAAAGACCTGGAGCTGGATTGGCGCGCTCGGCTCGTGACTCAGGTAGTAATCCACGACCGCGCCGTAAGGCACATTCGGCGCATGGGGCACTTCGACGGAGAAGGGCTGATCCCAGTTGCTGTTGATGCGTGCGCGAATGGCTTCCTCGGGCTTGAAGAGATACACGCTCGACGTGCTGATGGCTTGGGCGTTCGCCGCTATCTGGCGCAGCGGCGTGATATCGTCGAGGACCCAGAAGCCGCGGCCGTAGGTGGCGATCACCAGGTCGTTCTCGTGGTGATCGGTGTGGACTTCGAGATCGCGAATAGAGGTGCTGGGGAGGTTCTGGCGCAACGACTGCCAGTGATCGCCGTTATCGAAGCTGACATACACGGTGGTCTCGGATCCGGCGAAGAGCAAGCCCGGCTGCTCGGGATCGACCCGCAGACCGTTGATCCAACTTCCGGTGCGCTCGTCGCGGGGCAAGCCGTTGACGATGCTGGTCCAGGTCTTGCCCGCGTCCGTGGTGCGCCAGATGAGCGGCACGTCGGTGTTTACGTCGGGGGGCAAGGTTTGGCCGCGCTCGGGGGCGATGCGAGCGGAGACGAACGCGGTATTGACGTCGTGGCCTGCCTCGATCATGTTGAAGTTGATGTGGGACGGAACGTCGGCGATGTTGGTGACGTTCGTCCAGGTTTTCCCCTGATCCATGGTGTTGTAGATCTGTCCGTTGCTGCTGACGGTCCAGATGACGCCGCGTTTGACCCTGGATATGGAAAATTCGGTGATCGAGGCTGCCTGCCCTCGGCCGCCGCCGGGCCTTGGTGCTTGCGGCTCCGTTTGCGCCTGCGCTCCCGGGGGCGCCGGAGTCGGCTGCGGAGGCTGCGGGGGCGGAGGCGGCTCCGGCGGCGCAGTGCCGCAGGCCACCTGGGGCTTGCCCTTGGCCGTCGTCAGATCGGGGCTCGCGGCAGTAAAGGAATGCGCGCCGTCGCGCGAGACCAGAAGACACTGGTAAGCGACGTAGAGAGCGCTGGGATCGAACGCGAGATCGAACTTCTTCTCGAAATCGCGCCCGGCGTGATACTTGTCTTGATCAGCTCCGAAATTGGGCGCGACGTTCTCCCACTGGCCGGTGCTCATATCGATCTTGATGAGGCCGCTGCCGCCGCCTCCCGGACCATATCCAACGCCATAGATGATGTTTGGATTCTTCGGGTCGGGTGTATCGATGCCGAATTCGGACGACGGCAGCGGGCTCCAGTCGGTGAAGTTCACCTGTCCCCAATTGCCGCGGCTCGCAATCATTACGGAGCCGGTGTCCTGCTGCGCGCCCATGATGTGGTACGGATATGCGCTGTCGGTGGCCACGTGATAGATCTGCGAAATAACCTCGGTGTACCAGAGGCTCCAGGTGCGGCCGTCATCCAGCGTGACGCTCGCACCCTGATCGGAGCCGACCAGCATGCGGTGACCATTCGTCGGATCGATCCAGAGCTTGTGGTAGTCCTCCCCGCCGGGCGCGCCTTTGAAGGGCTGGAAGGTGGCGCCGCCGTCGGTTGAGCGGTACATCGCGGTGCTCATGGTGTACAGGATGTCCGGATTCTGCGAGTCCACGAACACGCCGCTGCTATAAGCGCCCTGACCGTTGCTAATCCGCGCGTCCTTTTCCGCCATGTGCCGCCAGTTGGCGCCGCCATCATCGGAGCGGTAGAGTCCCGAGCCGCGTTCCATGCTATTGCCGACGATGTACATGCGCTGACCCTTGGTGTGCATGGCGACGGCGACCGAAACGCGGCCTGGGAATGCGGGAATCTTTAACTCCGTCCAGGTCTTGCCCTCGTCCGTGGACTTGTACACCAGGGGCGGCTTGCTTCTAGCCCCGCGACCGCCGCCGCCGAAGCCCCCGCCACCTGCACCGCCGGTTCCCTGCGTGGCGGCCAGCATGACGCTGGGGTCGTCGAATGCGGACTCGAGGTCGCGCATGCCGTCGTAGCCCTCGGACTTGAGGACGTTCGTCCAGGTCTGCCCGCCGTCGGTGGAGCGGTAGACACCGCCGCCCTTGCGGGTGGTATCGCCGAGCGCGGAGGCGAGCACCAGATTAGGGTCGGTGGGATCGACAACGATGCTGGTGACCTTCACCGTGTCTTCGAGGCCAATGTGCTGCCAGGTCTTGCCGGCATCGGTCGATTTCCACATGCCGTTGCCGAGGCTGCCCGAAATGGGGTCGCCCGCGCCCGCATAAACGATATCGGGATTGGAGGGAGCCACCTGGACAGCTCCCACACTATCGGCGCTCTTCACCTGGTCGAAGATGGGGAACCAGGTGACGCCGCCGCTGGTGGTTTTCCAGATGCCGCCGAGCGGCGTGCCGGCATAAAACACGCCTGGTTGGCCGACGGCGCCGGTGACGGAGGAGATTCGTCCGCCATGAAAAGGCCCCACGTTCCGCCAGTTGAGTCCTTTATAGAGATCGGGGTTGATCTGCGCCGTTGCAGGGAAAGCTGCTGCCAGTGCGCTCGAAACAGCAAGCAGCCAATATGCCGGCCGCGACATTCGCGTCATGATGTAGGAACCTCTCGTGAGAATACTCACCGTCATTGGGGAGTATACAACGGCATGGAAACGGCAGGCGGCACAATTCAAGGGTTCACCGGAGAACCCATCGGCCGGTCTCCTGACGTACCGCTCCGTTACCGGTGAGGGCTCCGTAAGTGCCTGATGCTCCTAACGGACCCGCGACCGTGAGGGGCTGTGAAAAAAATCCAATTGCTTTTTTGCCGCATTCAAACGCACGCGCATTCCCGGCACCTTTTACCGCTCCCTTACGGTCACGGCTCCGTATGTAGTTGATTCTGCTAACGGAGCCGTGACCGTAAGGAAGCGGTAAAAGGTGTATCGAAAGGCGAATGGAGCGGATCGCCGGCGTCCCCGCTTCACGATTGCACCGGACCGAGCTTTTCCAACGCACTTCGCCAGCGCGATAGATCGCCTGAGAGAACGATTTGCAGCCGGTTGGGATCGAAATATTTTTGCGCGGCCGCCTGGATCTCGCGAGCGCTCACGGCTTCGATCTTCGCCGGATACCTGTCCCAGTAGTCCGTTGAAAAGCCATACCGGAAGCGCTGATAACAATGTCCCAGTACCTGCGACGGTTCCTCCAGACCGAGCGCGAATTCGCCGGTGGCCGCGCGCTTGGCTTGTTCGAGCTCCTCGGAGGGCAACACTCCGTCGCACATTTGCCGAAGCTGGTCGAGCATGATCTCGAGCGAATCCATGGTGGCGTCCGCACGCACAGTCGCTCGTGCGCGCCAGAAACCGGCGAAGCGCCCCGCCGTGAACACGCTGCCGGTAAAGAACGCGTAGCGCTTCTCCCGGCGGAGAATCCGAATGAATCGCGAACTCATGCCCGTTCCGAGCACCTGGTTCAGCAGGAGCAACGGAAAATAATCGGGGCTGCGCCGGTCGATTGCGAGCGCGCCGATCTGGATCAACGTCTGCGGGGCTCCGGGCCGGTCGATGAGCGCGATCTTTCGGGACGCCGGGGCTTCCGGCGCGGGCGGCAGCGACGGAGCAACGTTGGACCCATGCCAATCTCCGAGCAGCTTTTCCGCCTTTGCCCGCAACTCCGATGGCCGTACTTTCCCGATGCAGAGAATCACGGTGTTAGAGGGCGTATAGCGCTCCCGATGCCACGCCGCCAGTATCTCCGGCGTAAACGACGCCAGCGCTTCGGCTGAGTAAAGGCTGTTGCCCGCGGGATGCTTGCCGTAGATCATGTGCAGGAGACGCTGGTCGGCGAGGTCGACCGGCCGCTGCAAGCGCAGCCCCGCCTCCCAGCGCTGCCGCATCTGTTGAAACTCGTCGGACGGAAAAGCCGGGGTCCGCACTACGCCGCACATCAGCTCAAACCACTGCGGCCAGCCGGCAGCAAGGCCGTCGCCATCGACCACGGCCACTTCGTCACCTAAGTCCGCGTAAGCGGAGAGAACCGTGCCGGCGCGCGACGCCGCTAAAGCGATCTGTTTTCCGCTGCGCCCCGCCGCCCCTTCGGTGAGCATGGACGCCGTGAACGCCGCCTCTCCCGGTTGAGGGGCGAAAATCTCGCCCGCGCCTTCGACTTTGAAGGAGATGAGCGCGATCGGCAAGCGCCGATCCTCGATCGCCAGGATGGTGGCTCCGTTGGCCAGCCGCACGGGCTCGGCATCCGGCATTCTCACCACGAGCGTCTCTCGCGAGATGGGCACTCGCTTCTTCGGCTCCGCCGCGAACGCACTCGCGGCCGCCATCGCCAGCCAGTTGCGCCGGGTCATCGCGCCACTCCGGCCGCCGGCATTACAAGCAGCACGGTACGGTTCGAGGGCGCAAAGTACTTCTGAGCCACCCGGCGCACATCGTCGCTCGAAACACGCGAATTGCGATGCTCCCATTCGTTCAGGCCGTCCGGCGCGCCGTAGACGGCCACCCATGCGGCAATAGCGGCGGCTCGCGACCTCGTGCCCACCAGATCGAAGGCGTGCTGCCTGCGCTCATCGGTAACCAAACGCTGCAACTCGGGCGCCGGCAGCCCTTCCCTGGCAATGCGCTCGATCTCCGAATCGATCAACTGCTCCACCTGAGCGGGATCTTTGCCGCTCGCCACATACGCTGCCACTTCCAGCAAATTGGGTCCCGCGCTATTGTCAATAGTCACGGACACGCCGCTGGATACGGCAGCATTCTTCACGAGCGAGGTGTTCAACCTTGACGCCTCGTCCGCTCCCAACGCATCGGCCAGACGCAACGCCGGGAACCAATCCGGATCGGTGCGCGCGGGCATGCGCCAGGATATGAACAGGGTCGGAAATTGAATGGCTGCGTCGGTGACGGTTTCGCGTTTCTCCGCGGTGCGTTTGGGTTCGCGGACATCCGGGACCTGGGGGGCCGCCCCGGAGGGGATAGATTCGAAATACTTGCGAATGAGCGGTCGCGCCTTTGCCGCGTCGAACTCGCCCACTAAGGCAATGGCGGCGTTGCGAGGGGTGAAGTAAGCGCGATGATATTGATTGATGTCGTCCACTGTGATTCGCCCGGCCTCCTCCGGAGTGTTCCACCCCAGGCGCTGGTTCACGACATTGTCGAAGGAGAGCTCCACCAGGCGCGCGGAATATTTGTTGGTGGGCTGGCCGATGAACGCGTTACGCTCCTGCAGAAAGACGCCGCGCGCGGTGGCGAGTCCGTCCGCTGTCAGTTCCAGCCCGCGCATGCGGTCTGCCTCCAGGAAGAGTCCCATCTCCAGTTGATTGGCGGGGAGTTGGTCGGAGTACCAGGACGTATCGCTCCCGGTGAGAGCGTTGATGTTCCCGCCGGCGTTGGAAACCGTTGTCACAAGTTCGCCCTGTGCTACGTTCGCGGAACCCTGAAACATCGCGTGCTCCGTCAGATGCGCGACTCCCTCATGGCCGAGTGGCTCATACCGCTCTCCGGCGCGGTAGGCCACCGCCACGGTCAGGCTGGGCGAGCTGTGATCCGGGGAAAGCACGACCCGCAGGCCGTTCGCGAGCGTGAACGTCTCTAGCGGCATCCGCACGGAATCGGTATCGCGCGTCAACCACCAGTACGCCCCAGCCGCCGCCACGGCGACAATCACCGCGGCGAGCGCGAGCCTTGACTTCGGCATTTTCCGTCGCGGTGCCGCCGGCGCGCCCTGCAGCGCCTGAATCAAGTCATGGACGCTCTGGAATCGCGCAGCCGGGTCCTTCTCCAGACATCTCAGAATGGCCGCCTCGACGTGTTTGGGCAGATTGGGGTCGATTTGCCGCGGAGGTTTGGGACGCTCCCGGATCTGCTTCAGGGCGAGCGTTACCGCGGTATCGCCGGTGAACGCCGCTTTGCCGGTCACCATCTCGTACAGAATCAGGCCGACGGCATAGATGTCGGTGCGATGGTCGACGAGTTTGCCCTCCGCCTGTTCCGGCGCCATGTAAGCAGGGGTCCCGATCACCAGTCCAGTTGCTGTGACGTCCGTTGCGTAGGAGCGCGAGATGCCGAAGTCCATCACCTTCAGTTCGCCTTGCGGCGTGAGCATGATGTTTTCCGGCTTGAGATCGCGATGGGCGATCGACTGGCGGTGCGCTTCGCCCAAGCCCGCTCCGAGTTGCCGCGCGAGATCGAGCACCCGCGGAACCGGCAGTTTGCCCTCTCTGTCCATCAGACTGCGAAGGCTCTCGCCTTCCACGTATTCCATGGAGAGAAGGACGGCATCCCCGGAACGGTGAAACTCGTACAGCCTCGCGACGTTGCGGTGTGTGATCTGGTGGGCAAGTAGCAGCTCGTTTTTGAACCGCTCGATGATTTGGGTGTTGGCCGCGACCTCCGGTTTCAGCACCTTGACCGCAAGCAGTTCGCCCGTCTCCCGGTCGCGTGCCTTGTAGACGATTCCCATTCCGCCGCGGCCGAGTTCTCCCAGATTCTCGTACCGCGCGGGTAAGGGCTGCAGAGATAGCGGCGGCAGGTACGAAGTTTCGTTCAGGGAACCCTCTGGGGACATATTTGAATGAGTGTACTACCTTCCCGATGGGGCGAGGTTTGCGCACATGTCGCTTGGCCGCTCGGAGAACCTGCTCGAATCTGTTCTTGGGATGCGCAGTTTTCTAATGACGCGAGGACACACCGTCTCGTTGCGACACGATCACGATCTGCATCTCCTTGGCGAGTGCTGCAACCTTCTGAACCAGATTCCGCCGGAGTAGCGGAAACCAATGCGAGTCCGGCGGACGCGGGAAAAAGATTTGCGTCACTTGATTGGTTCGCGCGAAGTCGACAAGCGTGGCGGCGTCGTCCTCGCCTTCCAGAATCCGAGTCTCAATGTGAAGGTTCCGTGCAAAGTTCAGATGACGGCTGATGGCTTCGCGTTCCGCCTCGCGCAGCGTGCTCAAATCCCTGGTAGGCTGAATCGCAACGGCGAAGCACTCGGTTTCCAAAAAGTCACTGACGCGCTTCGCCCGCCGGATCAGCATCGCGCTCTGAGGTTCGGCAGTCACATAAACAAGGATCTTGTGATTGTTCCGTGTGGCGTGTCGAATTGGATTGGCCGCCGCTTCGGTGTCGTCCGCAATGCGGTGCTCGACTTCATGCGCGGCCTGGCGAAGCGCCAGTTCCCGCAGCGCCACCAGGGTCGATTCGCGGAAGAAGTTTTCCATCGCCCTCCCGGCCTTCTCCCTACCGTAAATCACGCCGCGCTCCAAGCGATGCAACAGAGCGCGCGGGGTCAGATCGATCATTACCACGTCATCCGCTTGTTGCACCACCCAGTCTGGAATTGTTTCGCGCACGCGAATGCCGGTGAGTTGCCACACCTGGTCGTTCAGACTTTCCAGGTGCTGAATGTTCATCGTAGTCAACACGTCGATGCCGGCATCGAGCAGAACCTGAACGTCCTCCCACCGCTTCGCTCGCTCCGAACCTGGGACATTGGTGTGCGGGAATTCGTCAACAACAGCAACTTGGGGATGACGGGCCAATATTGCGTCAGTGTCCATCTCCTCGAAGGTGCAGTCACGATAGCGGATGTTTCTACGCGGAATGCTTTCGAGATCTCGTGCTTTCGCGATGGTGTCTTGCCGGTTGTGAGACTCAAAGTAACCGATGACCACGTCAACGCTTTTGGATTTGAGCTGCTGTGCTTCCTCCAGCATGTGGTACGTCTTGCCGACACCGGCCGCGTATCCCATAAAGATCTTCAGCTTTCCGCGCGTCTTTTCTGCCATCTTCAATCGCCGTTCGCCGCTACTGCGGAAAGACTCGCACGTCCATTCCGCGCGACCGCTGGATCAGCTTGTCGACCGGGTTTCCCCAAAGACGGCTCCCGATTCCGGATCGTTGACTGTGCCCGATGAATAGTTGCGTAATGCCGGTAGACGCGGCGAAGTCCAAAATCGCCGCGACAGCATCGTCACCTTCCAGAATTTCAATCCGCGCGCCAGCCGCGCGAGCAACCTCAAGCCTCTCGTTCAAAGCGGCCTGATCCGATTCTGAAATCGCCGCCTGCCTGACATAAGCCACGATGAACTCAGCGTGGAATCTCTCAGCAGTCGTTCGCGCGGCTTCGATCATCTCCTGTACGTTGGCTCTCGGCGTGATGCACACAAGAATCCGTTCGTGAGCGTTTACCTGCTGGCGAATCCCATGCTGCTCCAGATATTCCTGAAGCTGATGGTCCACCACGTCGGCTGCCAGCACCAGCGCCAGTTCCCGCAGTTTGGAAAGGCGCTGGGCCCGCCATCGAGCATCGACCTCCTCCTGGGGGGTGCGTTCGATTGGCTCTTCCGGCGGCGCGTCGACGATTTCGATCTCGTCCGCGCTCTTAATAAAGGCAACCGGCACGGTTTCTTCGACGTGTTTTCCCGTGATTCTTTCAACTTCTTCGCGGCACTCAGCAACGTACTGAATATTGATGGAGGCGACAACCTTCATTCCGGCATTCAGGAGCTCGCGAACGTCTTGCCAGCGCGTGGGATTTCGCGAACCGGGCGGGTTGTCGTACGCCAAACCGTCGATGAAGCACACTGCCGGTTGGCGGCGGCTAATGGCATCCACATCGATTGCAGTTCCACGCTCCACCTGCATCAGCGGGATGACCTCAAGTTTCCGCAACAGAGATTCGGCCTCGGCGCGAACCCGCGGCTGCATAGCGCCTACAATGACATCCTGGCCGCGTTCTCTGCGGCGGCGAGCCTCATCCAGCATGCGAAACGACTTTCCGACCCCCGACGCGTAGCCCAGAAATATTTTTAGGTATCCCTTCTTGCGAAGCGGCTCGGCGGCCTCGATTTCGCGCAGAAGATCGTCTGGCGTTTTCCGCCGCAGTTCCTCACGCATGTGCTTTCCCTCGGTCGGGCTTTCCTCCGTTCGCGGCCAACCCTAAGGATAAACAAGCTTGGCGGCGACGGAGCAACAGACCGCAGGGCGCCGTCACTTCTGCGAGATGACGCCATGCGCGGGCCGGTGGGGAATCGGCGGATTCGGGCATGTTACCGGTCGAACGTGAATATCAAACCGAAGATCAGCAGGTGTTGCGTTGGAGTCAATCCCAGGACGCCGGGCAGGATCTCCCGGCCTCGGAAGAAGCCGCCGTCAGGCCCTCGCGAATCGTCGTAGCGGTGCTCAAGCCGGAAGATGGTATTGAATTGATGGTACGCAATACGATATTCGAGCGTCGTGGTGACGGCTTTGACAGTTTGCCTGGCGAGAGTCCAACGGCCATCGGGGTCCCAAAACAACTCCGGACGTACCGTCGCGCTCCAATGCTTGTTGAACGTCCAATGGACCGGCAATTGACCGGCCATCATCGTTGCGCGCCGCTTCGCCGCTGCATCGACGCTTTCGCCGGAGTAAATGTATTCTGCTGCAACAGTGATTCGCTCTCCTTTCCGCTCAATGACGGTGTCTGAAACAACGCGCCAGTATCGGAAGGATGTGCTCGACTGATGAGGGCCGGTAAGCACCGTTTCCTTCAGCGTCACGCGTGGGCTCAGTTTGTAAGCGGCTTGCCCGCCCCAGCTCGGGACGCTATTCGCGTTCGCGAGGTGAAAGTAACCACTGATGATGAAACCTGTAACTGTAAGTTTCCCGGTAATGGGGTAACTCGCGTTCAATCCCAACATCAAATATGGCGTGAAATCAGCCATCCATGGTCGCGTGTAAGAAAAGTTGTCTTTAGCGTACAAAGAGTCGTAGCCGATGAGACTTGCGAAGATCCCACCTTGCATGGTGATTCCCTTCCCCACCGGCGCCAAATAGGATAAGTTCGTTGGACCGAGATGACGTAGGCCCTCGTAGCCGGGGAGATCGGGAGCCGTTGGCGAAAACCCGAACACCTCCGCATCTTTACCTGCCTGAGCCGTGAGTTCCGCGCCCCACCGGGATGTTTCAGACGCCGTCTTCTTGAGGTATGCGCCGGCCATATTCAAATCCACTTCATCGACATGCCAGGCAGTACCGCGGCTGCGAAAGATGTCGTTTGCCGGGTGATTAAAATCGAGCAAATAGCCCAAATCGATGAAGCCGCCATAGTGCCATTCGGGGTTCGCCGGCGGTGCCTGATCGGCGGTGGCGGCAGGCGTTGACGTTTGCGCACTCAGCAAGCCGCTGCAAAGCAAAATCAGACCGGCGAATCGAAATGCAGCCGCGGCCAAGGGGTTGGATGGGATCTGAACCACGATCATTGGGGGTCCGCAAGAACCGCGCATCGGTAATCGCTTCCGAGGTCAACGGCCCCGGATCTGGGAGTCGAGAGCGAGATTCAGTTTTACTACGTTGACCCGAGGCTCGCCTAAAAAGCCGAAAGTAGGCGGCTCCGTAAATTGCGAGATGAGCCTTCGGATCTGGTCCGCAGGGACGCCGCGAGCCTTCGCCACGCGGGCGGCCTGAATCGCGGCGTTAGCAGGGCTGATATGTGGGTCCAATCCGGAAGCCGATCCGGTTACCGCGTCGGCGGGTATGGGCGTTTTTGCCATGAAAAGCAGTGGGTTCTCGTTGTTGTTAAACGCCTTGATCAGCTTCACGTCTTCAAGAGCGCCGTTAGCATACTTGAATCCGTCCATCGGCGCCGACGATTCATAGGGTATATCGTTCTCAAGACAATAGTGCACAACGCGAAGGTCAATTCCGTCAAAATCGACGACTTCTTGGTTTTTGTCGTTCATCTTCGTGGCGCCACGAAAGAGCTTCGCGCTCGTGGGTCCGAGGTTCGAGCCGCTGCTGGAGCTTGCATCGTAACCATTGCCTGCCGAGGACGGCCGCGGATGGAAGTACTCGGGCCTGGTGAAGTTTTGTCCGATGATCTCCGAGCCGGCTACTTGGTTTCCTTTTCTGATAACGCTCCCATTCGCCTTCCCGGGGAAAAGCGCCTGACTGATTCCCGTCATCGCAAGCGGGTAGATCACGCCAAAAAATACTGTCATAAAGAGCTTGATGCGAAGACCGGGTAGAATTTGTTGCCACATAGCTTCGTCTCCCTATGCCAGGTGAAGCATCACCAGAATCTGATCAATGAGCCAGATGCCCGGGAACGGCGCGATAACGCCGCCGACGCCGTAGATCAGCAGATTTCTCCGCAGCAGACTCGCTGCATCGAGGGCCCGGTACTTGACGCCGCGCAGCGCCAGAGGCACGAGTGCGATGATGATGAGCGCGTTGAAAATCACGGCGGCGAGAACGGCGCTCTGCGGTGTGTGCAAATGCATGATATTGAGTTGTCCAAGCGCCGGATACGTCGTCATGAACATCGCCGGGATGATGGCGAAATACTTCGCCGCGTCGTTGGCGATTGAAAATGTGGTCAACGCTCCCCGGGTGATCAACAACTGTTTCCCGATCGCGACCACCTCGATGAGCTTTGTTGGGTTGCTATCCAGATCCACCATGTTGCCGGCCTCTTTCGCGGCCATGGTGCCGGTGTTCATCGCGAGACCGACATCGGCCTGTGCCAGCGCTGGCGCATCGTTCGTTCCGTCGCCCGTCATGGCAACCAGCCGTCCGGCAGCCTGCTCTTTCCTGATATATTCCAGCTTGTCTTTTGGTGTAGCCTGCGCAAGGAAATCGTCCACTCCAGCTTCCGCGGCAATGGCGGCGGCAGTCAAAGGGTTGTCGCCGGTAATCATGATGCTGCGGATCCCCATCGTGCGGAGCTGGGCGATGCGTTCCTTCATACCGCCCTTGACGATGTCCTTCAGGTGAATGATGCCAAGGAGCCGATCTCCATCGGCGACTGCGAGCGGGGTGCCGCCCTGCCGGGAAATGCGGTCGCTCATTTCGCGGATTTCACCCGATACGTTGCCGCCGCATTGCCCTACGAAGTTGCAGATCGCTTCGGTGGCTCCTTTTCGGAGGCGGCGGCCCGGGAGATCGACACCGCTCATTCGCGTGTAAGCGGAAAACGGAATGAAGCCCGCCTCGCCGTCTGGAATGTGGCGCCCTCTCAAACCATACTTTTCCTTCGCTAAGATCACGACCGAACGTCCTTCCGGTGTTTCGTCAGCCAGACTTGATAGTTGGGCCGCGTCCGCGAGGTCCTCCGCGGGAACGCCGTTCAGCGGCACGAAGTCGACGGCCTGGCGATTTCCGAGCGTGATCGTTCCCGTCTTATCCAATAACAACGAATTGACATCGCCGGCCGCTTCCACTGCCTTACCGCTCATTGCCAAAACGTTGTGCTGCATCACCCGATCCATGCCCGCGATGCCGATTGCGGAGAGCAACCCGCCGATTGTGGTGGGAATGAGGCAAACCAGCAGCGAAATCAGAACCGCGACACTGGGAACTGAACCGGAACCAACCTGCCCGACGCTGAACTGTGCGTACGGTTTGAGAGTAATCACCGCCAGGAGGAAGATTAGCGTCAACCCGGCAATCAGGACGTTCAGAGCAATCTCATTCGGCGTTTTTTGCCGCTCCGCGCCTTCTACCAGCGCGATCATCCGGTCCAGAAACGTTTCGCCCGGATTCGAGGTAATTCTGATTTTGATCTGGTCCGACAGAACCTTGGTGCCGCCCGTCACGGCACTGCGGTCTCCTCCCGATTCGCGGATCACCGGCGCGCTCTCACCGGTGATCACGGATTCATCCACCGTCGCGATTCCCTCGATCACTTCGCCATCCCCGGGGATCAGATCGCCTGAATCGCAGCACACTACATCGCCGGCCCGCAGCGCGGAACTGGGGACCTGTTCGATGCTTCCGGCGGCCGTGAGACGCTTCGCCAACGCATCCGTCCTGGTCTTGCGCAGACTATCGGCCTGCGCTTTCCCGCGGGCCTCGGCCATCGCTTCGGCGAAGTTCGCGAAGAGCACGGTGAACCACAGCCAGAGTGAAATCTGAATCGAAAACCCGCTGCCTCCAACTCCGCTGAAGATGTCGCGAATGAGGAAAAGGGTAGTAAGCGCCGCGCCTACTTCGACCACGAACATCACCGGATTCTTGAGGAGCGTCGCCGGGTTGAGTTTGACGAAAGAAGCTCGCACCGCCGGGGCGACGATTTCCGGATCGAAGAGCGGCCGCGATCTCGCCAGCTTCTTCGGCACTAAAGACGTTGGATCGTCCGGCGGCGTCTGAGGTGAGTTCCGTGGCTGCGTTGTTGTAGTGGACATCGCTACCTCCAAGCTCCTGCACTGGGCAACACGATGGAAAACAATTTCCCTCCGTTCATCAGGTAATGTTCAACAACCGGACCGAGCGCGAGAGCCGGGAAGAACGTGAGCGCTCCGACGATCAAAACGGTTCCCACCAAAAGGCCGACAAACAGCGGGCCATGCGTCGGAAATGTTCCGGCCGTCGCTGGGATCTTTTTTTTCGCGCCCAGGCTGCCGGCCGCGGCGAGTAGCGGAATCAGGAATAGGAACCGGCCGATCCACATTGCGAGCCCGATGGTCAGGTTGTACCAGGGTGTGTTGGGATTGAGTCCACCAAACGCGCTTCCATTGTTTCCGGTGCCGCTCACGTAGGCATAGAGGATTTCACTCAGGCCGTGCGGTCCGCCGTTGCTCATGTTGGCGATCGCAGGCCCTGGCGGATTCCAGTATCCTTTGGCTGGAAAACTGATCAGTGAGCTTAAGGCGCTGAAGGCAAGAATGCTCAGTGCTGTGGCGATGACGGCTAGCATTGCCATCTTGACTTCTTTCCGTTCGATCTTTTTTCCCAGATATTCGGGAGTGCGACCGACCATCAGACCCGCAATGAAGACGGCGAGAATGCAATACAGCAGGATTCCGTACAGCCCCGCGCCTACTCCACCGAAAATCACTTCGCCCGTCATGATGTTGAACATCGGCACCAGCCCGCCGATCGGGGTATAGCTGTCGTGCATGCTGTTCACCGCGCCGCAACTGGCATCGGTCGTGACCGTCGCATAAAGCGCTGAATCGGCGATGCCGAAGCGTACCTCTTTGCCTTCCATGTTCCCGCCGGGCTGACCGGCGGTCGATGCCGTTTGCACCCCGATTTTTGCGAGGGAAGGATTTCCGGCTTGTTCCGCCGAGTAGCACACGAGCACGCCAATCAGGAACATGACTGAGAATGCGCCAAATATCGCCCAGCCTTGCCGGGTGTCTCCGACGGTCTTCCCGAACGTGTAGGTCAAGGCTCCGGGGATCAGGAAAATCAGAAACATAGACAGCAGATTGCTGAGCGGTGTCGGGTTCTCGAAGGGATGTGCCGCATTCGCGTTGAAGAAACCGCCACCGTTGGTTCCGAGCTGTTTGATTGCCTCCTGAGAAGCCACGGGCCCCTGCGCAATCACCTGTTTTGCTCCCTCGATGGTCGTCGCCTCCGTGTAGGGCTTCAGGTTTTGAATCACGCCCTGTGAGACGAACAATAAGCAGACGACAGCCGATAGGGGAAGCAAGACGTACACAGTCGCGCGAGTGACATCCACCCAGAAGTTGCCGATGGTTCGCCGCTCCTGCCGCGCGAAGCCGCGGATGAGCGCAATTGCAACGGCGATTCCCGCCGCCGCCGAGGCGAAATTCTGGACCGTAAGCGCCGCCATCTGGACGAAATAGCTCAGCGTCGATTCGCCGCTATATGCCTGCCAGTTTGTATTTGTGACGAAGCTCGTGGCCGTGTTGAATGCAAGATCGGGCGCCACGTTTCCGGCACCGAAGTGCTGTGGATTGAAAGGTAGCAGTCCTTGGGCGCGCTGCAGCAGATAGGTCAGCAGGAATCCGAAAAGACTAAAGCTCAGCAGCGCGGCCGTGTACTGCGTCCAGCGTTGCTCGACATCTTCACGGATTCCCGCGGCCTTGTAAGTAAAAACCTCCAGCCATCTGAGGACGGGATGCATGAACGTGCGCCGGCCGTCGAAGACTCCCGCCATGTACGTGCCCAGCGGCTTCGCCGACACCAAAACAAGCCCGAAGAACAGCGCGATCTGAAAGATCCCGAGGCTAGTCATCAATTTCCCTCAAAACTTCTCCGGCCTGAGAAGAGCAAAGACCAGGTAAACAAAGAGGCCCAGCGAAGCCAGGCCGGCAATCATGTAATCCATAGTTGGTGTGCCGCCTCAGAGCCTGTCGCAGACTTTCGTGAAGAACCAGCAAAGCAGCAGAACTCCGCAGCCGATGAGGAGATAAAACAGGTCAAGCATTCATCGTTACTCCGCCGTTGAAGAGCCAGCGAGATGTCTTTGCTCTCTCCCATGTCGTTTCATTCAATTCGATCCTAGACAAAAGGAAGCGAACGAGGCATGGAAAAGTCATGAAAATTTTATGAGAAGCGGACGCATCGACCGCGCGTGCGGTCGATGTGAGGTAATCTATTCGGCCTCGGGCACACCATTGAAGCGATAGCCGATCCACGGCTCGGTGAGGATATACTGCGGTTCCTCAGGATTGACTTCCACCTTCTTCCGCAGATTCTTAACGATTGCCCGCAAGTAATCTACCTGGTCGCCGTAGTCGGGTCCCCAAATGGCCTGAAGGAGTTCACGGTGGGAGACTGCCTGGTTTGCGTGCTGCGTCAGGTATCGGAGTAAGTCCAGTTCTTTCGGGGTAAGGTGTGCGGTTTTCGCGCCAATGAAAATCGTGCGCGCGCCGAAATCGACTAGAAGATCCGCTACCCGAATTCTCATCGGTGCGGATTGCGGAACGGGCACTCTTCTCAGAGCCGCGCGAATTCGCGCGAGCAGTTCGGGAGTGCTGAACGGCTTTGTTACGAAATCGTCGGCGCCGGCGTCGAGCGCGGCAACCTTATCCTGGTCGGTATTGCGGACAGTCAGCATGATGATCCCGGCGCTCGTGCCGGCTCTGATCTCGCGGCACGCGGCCACACCACCCATTCCAGGCATGTTGATATCGAGAAGCACCAGATCGGGATGAAAGTCCCGCAGCTTATTCAACGCCTCCTCGCCGGTCTTCGCGTCATCGATTTCGTAGCCGGCTTTCATCAGCGTCGCGCGCATAAAGCGACGCATTTGCGGTTGGTCATCAACCACCAGGATGCGACCTGCGCTCAATTTTTCCGGCCTCCGTTGATTGGGAGCGTCATTCGAAACGTCGTCTTGCCGGCTTCGCTGGCGACCGTCAGATCTCCCTGGTGCGCACGGGCGATGCTGTAGGCGATGTTGAGACCCAAACCCGACCCTGGTATTTGGCTCTTTACGGCCTGCCCTCGATAGAACCTTTCGAAAATATGCTTACGGTCCTCAGGCGCAATCCCTGGGCCGCGATTCGTCACCTCGAACGTCACCGAGTCCTCATTCGCGCGCACGTGGATCGCGATAGCGGAGTCCGGAACGGAATACTTCAACGCATTATCCAGGAGTTGTTTCAGCGCGAGCTTGATCAAGCGGCGATCCAGCGCGATCACCGAACCTTGCGGCGCAGCCGGCGCCTCCACCGGCCGGTTATCGATTGCTGCTTCCATGGAGGCCAGCACTTCTTTAACGATTTCGCCTGCGCGTGCCGGCTCTCGATGCACCTCGACGTGCGCGGTATCCAGCCTCGCCATCTCAAGCGCGTTATCGATGAGCTCCCGTAGATGTTCCGCCTGTTCATCGGCGATGGTGAGCTGTTCCCGTGTGCTGGCGGTTAATGGATCATGATCCGCCAAAACCGCCGTCGTGGCCCCTTTTATGAGCGTCAGCGGTGTTTTAAACTCATGCGCCATCGCATCGATCAAGGTGGTTCGCAATTGCTCGCTCTGCCGGGCGGCTTCCACCTGATGAGCCAGCTCTTGGGCCGTGGCGCGCTCCAGACCGATCGCCACCAGATTCGCGACGCTCTGGAGCACCGAATCCGGCATACTGACGCCTTGCAGCGCGATGCTTCCGATCGGTTCGGACCCCAATCGAACAGCGGTAATCAAGCGCATCGCGTTCCCGTCCGAGAAGGAGGTGCCGCTCAAAGCTGCGTCCCGGAGCTGATCGTCGAGGCCGTCGAAATCGGCGGGACCACCTCTATGGAATTGCCCCGAACGCCGGTCGTAAAGGACGGCGGCGCTAAATCCGAACGTCTCGGCGAGTTTCCGAACCAATTGACTCGCGAACGGGTCATCCCCGCCCGTCAGAAGTATGGCGCGGCTGAAAGTGTACAAGCGTTCGAGATCCCTCTGGCGCTCTAAGGAATCAGCCGTGCGCCTCCTTGCAATCGTGGAAAGACGGCTCGCGATGAGCGATGTTGCGAGAAAGCTGAAGAGAGCAACCCAATTCTGCGGGTCCGCAATTGTGAACGTGCGGATGGGAGGGAAGAAGAAGAAATTAAACACGAGAGTGGCGGCGATTGACGACAGTGCGGCCTCGAGGAATCCCCAAGTGCTCGCGATGACCAGAACGAGCAGGAGATAGGCAAACCCCGCGGTCGCCGCATTCACCGGCAGAACGCGCACCGCCACCAACGTTACAACGCCGACGGCGGCAAAGCAGGAGAGCAGCCGGAATAGCCGCTGACGCAATATCGGTTAGACCTCCGGTTCATATTCTAGAGGAGATCCGCGATCGCTTGAACCCTCTGTTGGGCACGGCCGAATTATCGGGTGACGCCGCGAAAACTCTCCGGTGGCCCCAGGTAGCTGACCGCCTTCGCCGAAGCCGGCGTATCGATCAGGATGTGCTCGATGACTACTCCCGGGTCAACCATCCAGACCTTGAAGGTGTGGTAGCCGGCGGCGGCGATCTGGTGTTTGCTCGTGATAAAGCGGGCGTTGTCGCGAACGGATTGCTCCCAATCGCGATTGCCGTTGGCTGCGTTGTAACCTTTCGGGACGATGGTGAGGACTTGCGGCGCCTCGCTATCCATCGAGACTGCGATTCGCACCGGGCGATCGGGCGCAAAATTCAATGCGGGGCCGAGCCTAAGGCGCGCGGTTGCCTCGCCGGGCGTGAAGAGATAGATGCGATAGTCCAGGTGCGGACCGTTGTCCAGGCCCTGGACGTCGAGGGGAGCGTCGCTACGCATGCCGTCTTGTTCCACCGGGCGGAAGGCGGCCTGGCCGGCATCTGTTTTCGACGTGAAGTGGCTGGCGTCCATGGAGACGTAGCCCGCTCCTTCGGCGAAGCCGTTGAGGGTGGAGCGGGTCAGGTCCGAGGGTTTGCGAGCCGTGAGTTTGACGATCTCGTCGGAGCCTGCGCCACTGATCTTAATCGAGCCCTCATTCATGCCGGCGGGGGCGGTGTTCCAATCGATCGTTACCCAGACTCGCGTTTCGTCCTCCACGGAGCCCTGTGACTGGCTCAGCTTGATCCAGCGAGCGCTGGGGGCCGCGGTGAAATCGAAAGCCGTCCGGCCTTTGTTGAAGACGTCTATGTAGCTGCGCTGCTGGTTGAGCGAATCGAAGGCGGGTAGTGTAGCCGAGCCGCCATCTGTGGCAACGCCGAGGGACGCTGGAACGGGAGCATCCAGCTTGGCGAGTTTGATGGCAGCCAGGGTATTGGCGGGTGGGTCGCGCCAGGAGGTGTAGCCGATGTGGGGCTGATCCATGAAATGCTCCCACTTGCCGCCGTTGAGCGAGTTCCATTCCTTGGTCAGCGCGGCGTCCGTGTCAAAGAGAGTCTTCACCTTGGCCGCCCATGAATTGGTGCTGGCGCGACCTTGCGAAGCATACAGAGCATTCTTTCCCGCGGCAACGTACATCGCGTTCAGGTTCGCGGATGCCTTCGTCGGGAACAGCACCAGTTGGAAAAAGGCGTCGCGCTTGGCGGCGGGAATTTTCGCAGAGAGAGCTTCAGCCCGCGCGGCCAGCGCTGTGTAATCTTCCGCGACGCGCTCCGCTTCGCGATAGTTGACCAGGCTGTAAGTGCCGGCATCCAGCAATTCGGGCTTGCGGCGGGCGTTATAGGCGGTGTACGCGTCGACGATGTTCGCGACCTCGGACGCGTACGGCGCGCCAAACTCGCGCTCCGCCCACTGGCGGGTAAAGTCGTTGACCTTTTCTCCCTGCCATTCCGCTGTGTTCCAACCGAGGCTGAGGAGGAACTCCGTGGGAACTTCATATCCCTTGAAATGGCCGACGTTCACGATCCAGATGCGGTCAGCGCCGTACTGTTTGGCGAGTGACATCTGCTCCCAAATTCTGTTCAGGGGACTGGTGTTTACCCACTGATAGCTACGCGGCCCTCCGTGATAATCGAAATGATAATAGATGCCTGCGCCACCGGCGCGCTTGCGCTCCTCGGGCGTGGGGAGGCGGCGCACGTTACCCCAGTTATCATCGGCCCATAGGAGGGTGATGTCGTCGGGCACGCGAAGGCCGCTTTCGTAATACTGCTGCACTTCTTTATACAGAGCCCACAGTTGCGGGATCTTCGTCACATCGGGATTCACCTCTTCCGCCAGCATCTTACGCTGGGCGGTGACGATCTTTTCCGTCAAGGCGACGCCTTCGGCCGCGGTGCGCACCATGGGCGAATCGTTTTCGCCGCGAAGCCCCATCGTATAGATGTTTTCGAAGTTCTTGCGCTCCCGGATGCCCGTTCGCCAGAAATTGTCAAGAATCGCGGATTGGGTGGCGTAGTTCCAGTTGCCGTTGGCGGCGCGAAGATGCCAGTCCCACTCCTTCTGGGCGCGCATCATGGGTTCCTGATGACTGGTGCCCATGACTATGCCGTATTCATCCGCGAGGCTGGGGTTGGCGGGATCGTCCTCCGCGAAGGCGTTGTTCCACATGGCAGGCCACAGATAGTTGCCCTTCATGCGAAGGATGACTTCGAAGACCTTTGCGTAGAATGCGCTGTTGAAGTTCGCCGCCGTGCCGTTGGGTACGGCGTGCTCGCCGAATTTGGCGCGGACCCAAAAGTCCAGGTCCGGCTTTTCGTCATTGAAGAAGATGCCGCGGTATTTGACGCTCGGCTCACCCTGCTGATACTTGCCGGCGAGGATGTAGAGAGCGGACTTGTGATCGGGCGTGACGTCGGCCCACCAGTACCACGGGGAAACGCCGATCTGCTCCGACAGATCGTAGATGCCGAAAATCGTGCCGCGCTTGTCGCTGCCGGCGATCACCAGGGCGCTATCGACGCCTGGGAAAGGGTGGGCGACCGTCTGCAGGAAGAAGGATTCCCATTTCCCCCGGATGCCGCTGACGTCGATCTTGCCGGCTTGGGCCAATTGATCGATCAGGGGACTCTTGCCGGCGGTTCCTATGAGGACCATCTTGCGGGCAGTGGTGTCCCACGCAGGCTTGACACCAGTCACGCGCTGCACGTCGGCTTGTAAGTCATGCGCTGCCCGCTGTACGCCTGGCCAATCGGCGCCATCGACACGGATTGCCGCCGCCGAGCCGTTTTCCACCAGCGCAAACGCGCCTGGACGTGAAGACGTCGCCACGTAGTGCGGACCACCAAGGGCCCAGGTATTCCCAGCGAACAACAAAACCGCCAAAAGGGGACGCATAGGGATATAGTACGACACCAAAACTTTATCCACCGCCGCCCGAGAGGCGAGGCGTCAGCATGCAACTCGTGTCTTCCACGTCAGTTCCCGGTGATCGCCGGTACCGACAGCAACATTTTCTTCGATGTGCGAGACAACTCCGCGGGCCAAAACGTTCACCTTTGGGACGGGGGGGTCGAGGGCACTACCAGCACCACCGCCACTTCCGGCACGTTCAGCATCACGCGGACCGCAGGTACCGTCAGTGGCTACATCGATGGCAACTTGATCTTCTCTGAATCGCGGTCTGCGGATATCAACGCCGTCGGTCTCGTCCTCGAGAACAACAGCGGCTCAAACGACAACATCGCGGTGACCTTCTCCAACTTCAGCATCACCGCCGACAGTGTGACCGCCACGCCCGAGACTGCTTCCGCCGCGCTCTTAATAGGCGTTGCCGCTCTCTTCGGGGCGTATCGCGGCAAGAAGCCACAAGCAGGACGTCCAGCGAAGTAAACTTCCATCGCCTCATGGAATAATAGACTCGGAGTAACATCCTGGCCAATGCAACAAGCCAGGGTGCCACAGCGAGGCGACCTGTGCACGAAACAAGTTGGATGATGCGGGCGGCAGTGGCACTACTGATTCCCGTGGCGGCGCACACTCAGCAGCAGCCCGCCGCACGCGTGGAGTTCGAAGTGGTCTCTGTGAAGCCCGGCGACCCCGCCAGTCGTGGTTCCAGTTCAGGTTCGCCACCCGGCCGCCTGACCATGCGGAACACCACTCTGAAGAACCTCGTGATGAGCGCATACGGTTTGAACGAGTTCCAGATAACGGGCGGACCGGCGTGGATGGACTCCGCGAAATTCAATATAGACGCCAAACTGCCCGAGGGCGCGCCACAGAGCCAGACGCCGCTGATGCTGCAGACGATGCTGGCCGACCGTTTCAATATGGAGTCTCATCGCGAAAGCCGAATTTTTCGGCACTTCGCGCTAACGGTGGCAAACGGCGGCCCAAAGCTTCGTAAGTCGACCGGAGGCGACCACGGAGGCGTAGTCACCTCGCAGAGTTCTAATCAGATCACCGGCTGGGGCAGGCCGATATCCGATTTGGCAGGAATGCTTATCTCGGTAGTCGGTGCACCGGTGGTTGATCAGACGGAACTGAAGGGCCAATACGATTTCTACATCAAGTTTGCGCCTCTCGCCGGACCGTCTAATTCCGCTGACGATGCGCTGCCGGACGTTTTCACCGTTCTCCAAAAGCAGCTCGGGCTAAAGCTGGAAGCCATCAAAGGGCCGGTGGAAGTTCTGGTAATCGACCGGGCGGAGAGGCCGACCGGGAATTGAGCCACCTTTCCGCCACTTACTCGTCCGCATCAGCCGTATCGATGTCTTGGTAGTCGATGATTGGGCAATACCCTAATCGGGGTTTGCTATGGCGCCTGAATGAGGCAAGCCAGCCGTCAAAGGTGCGTTTCAGCGCGGGCTCTCTACTGAAGAACTGCCTGATGAAATAGCCACGCTCCCACGAGTATTCCGGACCAAAGAACGCCTGGATGCCTTCATCATCCGGATTGAGAAGTTTGCGATACAAATCCGCGAGGGCTGATGAGTGTTCCGATTCGCCCTTCATCCAAGATTCCACCACACGCCGAAAACGGGCGTGTGTCGCGGGCCCATACCCTTTGCGGAAGATGTTGTGCGCCTCGAGTTCGATTCGCTTCTTTTGGGTATCAATCAAATGCTCCGATAGAGCAACGCCGGTTTTATGCCATTTCCGCTTTGGTCGCTCCTGAAGCTGCAATACATCTTCAGGTTGCGATGCGAGCATTTGCTTGGCCGCTCGTCTGAGTTGGCGCTTCGTCCGTGCTTTGAACCGAGGGCGGTTCTTGCGCTCGGCGTGCGGATACTCAGCGCCATCGGCTCTGTCGTGAGCGTATGAATCCTGCTTTTTCTGCTGTGGCGTCTTCGCCCTAGCCATGACGCTAATCAGCTTAACCCGATTGTGCCATTCATCGTAAGTTGCGGCCGCTCACCTACCCGGAATGCTGTTCAGCTTGGCCGGAATCCCGGCAGCACAAACTGGAAGTCCGCTTTGCTATTGAAGTCTCGCGGCAAACTCACGGGCGGCAAACGAACACTGCCCTATTGATGCTCAGTTGCGAGTGGGCGCCTTCTCCAAATGATCGATCACGACCACCTCGCCCTGACCTTTTCCCGGAGTCAGCTTCAGGCCGAGTTGCTCCTGGACGGCGCGGATGAGAGTCGGGCCAGGGCGCCCGAGGCCGGATAGATCTTTGATGTCGTCCTGGCGGCCCGAACTCTCCAGTAACCACGAAACGTCGATCCACCATTTCAAACTGACTTGATATCTCCCTGTAAGTCCGGTGACGTCGATTACAGGGCGGCCCAGGTAGAATGAGAGCGTTTTGACCATCTCCTGCATAGAGACGTCGAAGCCAACCCAGCGATAGTGGCCACTCGCACCGGCCACGCCCGCACGACCTTCCGGAAAAACCGGGTAGCCGTCTTTGCCAACCGTGAATGTTGGAGGTGGTGACCACGTATCTTCCGGCTCCGAAGCGATTCTGGCCTCGGGTTGCTTCATCTTCAGACCGCCTTCCGCCACACTCAGCTCATAAGTCGCCATTTCCTTCTTTACAAGGTGCAGCTTCAGCTTAAAGCGTTCCTCCAGTAGGGTCTGGATCATGCGATTGAACTGCTCTCTTGTGGTTCCTTGTGGGACCTTTGCGTCGAAGTCGAATCTCTCGCGGCAGCAGGGATCATTTGGGCGGAGTTGATAGACCTCGAAGCCATACACCTTGGAAATCAGGAAGCCCAGGGGCACATTCGAGCACCGCCACAGGCCCGGGTCGGTTGTGCCCGGCCCGCCCTTACAGGAAATGGTAGATTCGGATGGCGAAGCGGGCGTGATCGACGCCACCTCGAATGCTTGCCCGTACGCCATCTGCGCAGCGAAACACATTCCAACCGACATGAGGCATGCCGGCGGCAGGATCGGGAATCGCATAAATCCTCCGAGCCCTTTCGCGTCCAGAATAGCAGGTCAACCGGCCATTACCCGCAGAGCGTCAGGGCACTTACTGCTCGGTCGGGTTCTTCTCCAGTTTGTCAATCACCAAAACTGGAAACGGTACGTTCCGATTCTCCACTTTCAATCCGAGGTCGCTCAACAGGGCATGGACTAGCGAATTATCCGGTACCCAGGCGGTTGCTTCGCCGCCGCTGTGTGCTGCGATCTCGGCCTTGAATCGCTCTGAGTTGATGGTCGTCAGCCGGCCGAGCGGTATCATAAATTCCCCGTCCATGCCCGTCTGGTTTACGACAGGCTTTCCCAGGAACGAGGAGACTGCGCCCGCAAGTCGCTCTAAGGACATTGGCGCCACTTCCTTATACATCGACACCGCACGAGCCGCCTGCAAATCGAAATCCGCGGGCGGTCGTGCCAGTTTGGCGCCCTTTGGACCCACGACCAAGGCGTATACAGGGATTTCCTTCCGATCCCAGTGGAAGGCCAGCCGGAACCGTTCCGTGAGAAGCTGCCGCAGCATTTCCGGCACTCGATCGGGCGACTCTCCGTAGGGTAGCTTTGCCACGATATCAAAAGCGGTCGTGCTGAGGTCCGTGGTCGCCCCTGTAATTTGGAACGACTTGATCCGGAACGCGAAGCCGATCAGCGAGCGGAGCGACATGGCGCCAAAATCCGCCCGGGCGCCATCGATTTTCGCGCCGATATGGCTGCTGTGCGTACGAATCCGTTCGCTCAGATCTGCCGGTTTAACGGACGCTACTTCGAAGGCCGGTTCATTCTGAGCGAAGGCTGGGTTGACGACGAACAGAGCAAACGTCGCGATCAGGAATTTGTAATGCATCCGCTAAGATCTCCTGCCGGAATTAATGCTAGCACTCCGGCATTAGTGCAACGGTACCGTGCTTGTGCTCCTGAGAATCACCGGACCCAGGAGCCCTGACGGCATCAGCGGAGAATCCGCGCGCCACTTGACGATGTTCGTGTGCGTGTGGCGCTGCGATTCGGGCAGGCGAGCGTCGCCGATCAGACGGTTCGGCCAGAAGTTTGTCACCGCTATCTCGAGCGTATTCTCACCCGGGCGAATTGCGCCATCCAGCGCGACGCGGAAAGGCGGCTTCCACAGCGTGCCGAGGTCCTTGCCGTTGAGGTAAACATGACCCAGTTCGCGCACCTCTCCGAGGTCGAGTTCGAGGTGGCCGCCGCCGGTGGGCGCCTCAAAGTGCGTGCGGTAGCGCGCCGTGCCGGAGTAGTAGCGAATACCCGGATCCGCATTCTCCGTCCAGGAGTTGAGATGCTCGAAAACGACACTCGCGGGGGCGCCCCAGCCCGGCGCGAACTCTACGCTCCACGGCGCTGTTAGCGGGTGTTCGACGACCTTAACGGAATACAACATCGCGGTCGAAGTACTCGGCCGCCGCAAGGATATCGACCCGGGCGATGACGCGTCGGTGCGCAACCGAGCCTACGAATTGCGTCAGCGATTGGACCGGTATTACACCCTGGAGCACCCCGACGCACCGGTGCGGATCGAGATTCCGCGTGGCGGATACATACCCGTCTACACGCGGCCTCAGCCGCGAACCGCAGCCGCCGGTTCAGCCCCGCTGGAATCGGCGAAAGGCGCTGCGCCGCAGCAGCAGGCGCCCACAAACGCCCGGCGCTGGTTATTAGCGCTCGCATGTGTGGGACTGGGTATTGTAGCCGGCCTCCTTTTGGCGCCCTCGCCGCATCCGCCGTCGATCGTGAAGGAAGCCTGGGGACCTCTGGCTGATCCCGCCAACGATATGTTGATCGTCATCGCGACCAACATTCACATGATCGTCCGGCCGCACATTCCTCCACACCCGCAGCGGCTGGATGCGCCGCGCATGCTCTATCCGCTGTATGGTCCGAATCGCCCCCTGCATGGCGATACGCCTCTATACATGGAGCCCGCGCAGCTTTCCGTCCCGTTAGGCGAACTCTCCGCAGCCGCCACTCTGAGCAACGTGCGAACTTCCTTCGGCGGCGCCTACCAGATGCTTCCCGAAGCGGAAGCTCCCGCGCCCGCGCTGCGGGGTCGCAACGCCATGATCCTCGGCTCCGGGACGAATAGCGAGACCGCGACGACTCTGTTGCAAAATCTTCCCTACACGATCGATTACACACCCGAGGATCAGTTCGCCGTTATCGACCGCCGCAAGCCCGCGGGCCAGAATTTCGTCTTCGTCTCGCAGCCGACGGGTCAGCCCGTGCCGAACGTGTACTATGGCTTGATCAGCGTGATCACAGATACGGACACTTACAGCCGGTCACGGCGTCTGGTGGTAATCAGCGGTTCCGCTTCGGCCGGAGTTCAGGGCGCCGTTGAGTACTTCTGTTCCGCCCTCCATTTGAGGGAACTGCGAAACCGGTTCGCCGCGTCGGGGCTGAAGGCCTTTCCCGGAACCTATCAAGTGGTGGTGCGATGCACCGGCTCAGGAGTGCGCCTTCTGTCGTATGAGTACGCAGCGCACGCCGTCCCGCGCCCATAGACTTACGGGTTTGTGAAAAAATCCGGCTATCGTTCTCGTCGCACTCCATTCGCCTTTCGATGCACCTTTTGCCGCTCCCTCACGGGGCTGTGAAAAAATCCGGCTATCGTTCTCGTCGCACTCCATTCGCCTTTCGATGCACCTTTTGCCGCTCCCTCACGGAGCTGTGAAAAAATCCGGCTGTCGTTCTCGTCGCGCTCCATTCGCTTTTCGATGCACCTTTTTACTGCTCCCCTCATGGGTTTGTGAAAAAATCCGGCTGCCGTTCTCGTCGCGCTCCATTCGCTTTTCGATGCACCTTTTACCGCTCCCTCACCGGTCTGTAAAAAAATCCGGCTGCTGTTCTCGTCGCGCTCCATTCGCTTTTCGATGCACCTTTTACCGCTCCCTTACGGGTTTGTGAAAAAATCCGGCTGCCGTTCTCGTCGCGCTCCATTCGCTTTTCCATGCACCTTTTACCGCTCCCTCACGGTCACGGCTCCGTTAGTAGAATCAACTACATACGGAGCCGTGACCGTGAGGGAGCGGTAAAAGGTGCCGGGAATGCGAGTGCGTTTTAAATGCGGCAAAAAAGCAACTCGATGTTTTTTCACAAGCCCGTAAGGGAGCGGTAAAAGGTGCCGGGAATGCGAGTGCGTTTGAATTTGGAGAAAAAGCGATTCAATATTTCTTCACAGCCCCTCACGCAAGCGCGGTGAACGATCGTCTTTTCTCGCCCTTTCGAGGCCGGACCTCCGCGGCGGTATGATCGAGCCATGCTCCTCAATCACCTCGCCGCCATGCTCTTCTTCGGCGGGCCTCTGTTCTACGTGGGATTGTGGATGCTCGTCGACGCGGCCGCGATCACGGGCGCGGTGAGTTGGCTCGCGCCGCGATTCAGCGCCCCGCGCCAGGAGATCCCCAAACGCGTCCGAATCGGCATTAGGTTCGCCGGCGTTTTGCTGCTGCTCCTGGCAATCGCGCTATGAGCTGGCGCCGCGGCAATGAGGTTCTCAGTTCGATTGAAGCCTACTCCGCCCGCAGCGCCTCGACCGGATCCACGGCAGCCGCCCGCCGCGCAGGCAAATAGCTGGCTAACACGGTGGCTGCAACCAACACCAGCGGCACCACCGCGTAAGTCAACGGGTCGAGCGGGCTGATCCCGAACAGCAGCGACTTCATCAGCCCCGTCAGCGTCACGGACGCCATCATCCCAAGCGTCAGGCCGATCGCGGATAGCAGCAACGCGTGGCGGACGAACATGCCGCGCAGCGCCCCTTGCTCCGCGCCGAGGGCCAGGCGAATCCCGATTTCCCGGCGTCGCTGCGACACGGCATAGGAGATCACGCCATAAATCCCGATAATCCCGAGCAGCAGAGCCATCGAGCCGGCGATCGCCAGCATCACCAGCGTGAAGGAAGTACGCGTCAGCGATTCATCGTAAACGGTCTGCATGGTCCGCGGCGACGCCACCGGCAGGTTTGCGTTCACTGACCATACGGCGTGCCGCACCTCATTGAGGAAGCTTTCCGTGCCCGCGCGATGGCTGCGGATTACGAAGGTCGCGGTGCGGATAACGCCGATGTATGGGTTATCAAGAGACCAGTACACGGTCTCGGGCGGATTCTGGTCGACGCCTTTCTCGCGAACGTTCTGAACCACCCCGATCACTTCCGACCAGGGCTCGGTGGAAAGCTCGCGGATGTGCTTGCCGACCGCGGCCGCGGGAGTGCCCCACAATTCGCGGGCGAGGTTTTCCGAGAGCAGCACAACCCGCCTGCGGTTGTAGACTTCGGACCACGTGAGTTCCCTGCCCGCCACCAGGCGCGTACCGGCGGCATGAAAGAAGCCGGGCGAAACGTAATTGAAGAAGAAGAGCGGCGGAATTTGCCCTGGCGGATAGGTGTGGCCCTCGGCGAAAATCTCGTCCCACCCCGAAGGGTACCCTTCCATCGGCATTTCGCTGGCGAAGCCGGCGGCGGCCACACCGGGGATCGCGGATAGTTTGTCGATGATCCCGTTCTCAATGCGGATGACTCGATCGCGATCCCCGACGAGCGAATTCGGGATGTTGATGCGGATCGTCTGCAGATGTTCCGATTCCGTGAATCCCGGATCGATGGTTCGCAGCGCCTGAAACGTGCGGATCATCAGTCCGGCGCTCACCAGCAGCACCAGGGCCATAGCGACTTGGGCGATTACCAGCAGGTCGCGGACACGGTGGCGCTCCCGGCTGAGGCTGGCAGTCCTCCCGGCGCTGCGCAGAACCGTGGCAATCCTCCCGCGGGAATACTTCCACGCCGGAATGAGGCCGAGCAGCAGCCCGGACAGCACCGAAAGAACCAGCGTGAAACCGAGCGTTCGGGAATCGATGGAAATTTCGGTCAGCCGCGGAAGATTGGCTGGACCGATCGCCTGCAGGACGCGCACACCGGCAGACGCGAGAACGGCCCCCAACACGCCGCTCGTCAAGGCTAGCGCCGTGCTTTCTATCAGAAGGCTTCCCACAATCCGCCCCCGGCCCGCGCCCAGCGCCGATCGAAGCGCCAGCTCAGATTGGCGCACTTCACCTCGCACCAGCAATAAACTCGTGACGTTCGCGCAAGCCACGAGCATGACCAACCCGATGGTGGCCATTACAATCCACAAGACGTCGGTCACGCCGCCGACCACTTCCTGCCGGAGCGAATGAAGCGCGGGGGTAATTCTCCAGGTCTTGTAGTCCTCGCCAGTCGTGCCGGGACCGTTCGTCCATGAGTTCATCCAAATCGGAATCAGGCGCGCCATGTCCGCATTCGCTTTGGCGATGGTCACCCCGCGTTTTAACCGGGCGATCCCTTGCAGTCCGAAACCGGCCAGAATCGCCTTATTTCGATCGAACTGGAAGGGCACGAGCAGATCGAACGCTGTATCGGCGATGCGAAACCCCCGCGGCATGACACCCACGATTTCGCGCGGGCGCGAATCGACAATGAGGTTACGTCCAATAGTCGAGGGCACACCGCCGAAATGCCGCTGCCAGTAGTCATAGCTCAACATCACGCGTTCGGGACCATGCGGCGTCTGGTCGGCGTGCGATAACCAGCGGCCCGCCGCAGGGGGAACGTCGAGGGTCTCCAGCAGTCCGTCGCTCACCACAGTAACGCGCACTTGCTCTGGCTCGGCCGACCCGGTGACGTTAGCCATATTGCCGGTCCAGACGCCCATCGCTTGAAAAGACCGGTTCTGCTCGGTGTACGTGAAGTACATGGAGGTCGACAGCGGGAGTCCTTTGCTGAAACTGGCCAGGCCTGCGGCGCCCGGCGCATCCTGATGGAGCACGACCAGTTGCTCAGGCTTGGGATAGCGCAGCGGGTTCAACAGCACGCTGTTGACCACGCTGAAGACGGCGGTGTTGGCCCCGATGCCGACGGCGAGAGTGAGCACAGCCACGGTCGTAAATGTGGGATTGCGGCGCAGGGCGCGCAGCGCATAGCGCGCATCGCGGGCCAGCGTATCCAGAAAGGCAATGGTATTCATGTGGTAGATTTCCTCTCGAACGACTGTGGCGTTGCCGAACTTTCGGCGCGCGGCGGCGCGGGCGTCGGCAAGTGCCATGCCCCGGGCCACATTTTCGTCGGTCTCGATCTGGACGTAGGACTCGATTTCCGCGGATCGCTCGCGATCCCAATCTGCGCGCCGGAAGAATCTTCGCCAGCTCATTCCATTCACTCCGTGGCCGGTTTCAGAATGCGGCCAATGGCACGTACCACCTGTTCCCAGCGTGCGGTCTGGGCCGTCAACTGTTTTCGCCCCGCCGGCGTCAGGCGGTAGTACTTCGCTTTGCGGTTGTTCTCCGACGTGCCCCAGAAGGACGCGATCCACCCGCGATCCTCCAGCCGGTGCAGAGCCGGGTAGAGAGAGCCATGTTCAATCTGGAGGACATCCTCGGACCCGCGCTCGATAGCGTGGGCGATGGTATGGCCATGGGCTGGGCCCAGAACCAAAGTCTGCAGAACAAGCATGTCCAGCGTTCCCAGGAGCATTTCGCTGTTCAGCGGCGACTCGCGTCTTGGCATGCGATTCAGTATACTCCCATAGATCATCGACCGGAAGCTTCATCCCTTTATACGTGGTACCGGCGCATTGGTACCGAGCTTTTTCAGAAGATAATCGATTGGCCTGATCTGCGAAAAAGCGAGCGCGACAGCCATGATGCCGATCTGCAATACCGGCTTAGAAACTCCGGCCTTTTGTCTGGTGTCTGAATAACAGTGCTTCGCATACGCTGGTTTGACCCGGAACCCGAAGGCCAAACGGCGACGCTACCTTGGCCTTACATTGCCTTGATTACGGCAATGTTGTTTTTGAACTTCGGTTTCTGGTTTGAGCGCGCCCCTTACCTGTGGATGCCCGTCCCCATCGCGACGTATGCCGGCGTCCTGGGCGTGGCGGCTTTGCTGATAGTAGGGCTCTTCTTCGCGGGACCCGCGTTCGCATCCCACACTGCCAGACGACCATTGTGGGAGATCGCAGAACATTCTTTCGGGTCAGTTCCCGTATGGGCCATTCGCCTCTGCTGCATCTGGTTCGTGGTGACCTGGATTGCTGATTTGGTTTCCTGGCCGGCATCGCGGTTTTTCACCCCCATTGTTGGGCGCGATTCTTCTGGTGTTGAAGCGGGCGCGATTGCCGGCGCTGTCGTGATATTCCTTTTTGTGACCGGGCTCCAGAGCTTTCGCACAAACGCCAGACTGGCCCTTTTCACCAATAAACTCGGAATCGCCATTCTGGTCGCCGCTCTCCTTCGCGTCCGCGAGGGTTTGCCGGCTGCTCTCCAGGGAACTCCGGCGTCTGATGGGAACCTGCGGTTCTTAGTGGCGGCGCATGGTCTGTCCCTGTTGGCGTTGTACGTGGGGCCTTTGATATTCCTGGCGGCGGATTTTGGCTACCGAATGGAAGGGCGCAGGCAGATCGCGATGGCCGGCGCGGTGGGACTCGTTTTACCCCTCTTCGGAACGCTGCTGCTGGTCGGCGCAATTAGCTCGGCCACCCTCGCCTCGCCTTATTATCAACCCAGTCTGGAGCCGACCGTCGCGATGGCCCTGTGGTCCAAGGTTGCCGGAAGTGCCCTGCCGGGCCGGATGGCGATCGCAGCAATCACGATGTTCGGCGCCGGACGCTTCGGAGCAAAGGCCCTCACGAATGCCCTGGCCGTACGCAGTTTGGGTCGCCGTCCTCAGCAGGTGCTATTGGCAGGTTTGTGCGCAGTCATTGCATGCTGCTCTCTCGACCCATTCAATGCCGGTCTCACTGCGTCTTCCCATGCAGCGGCCGCATGTCTAACCGTCACTGCTGCCGTTCTTACCGGCGACTTCTTGAGCGGACAGTTACGCGGCGACAAGTTACGCAGGATCGATTGGGTCGCCTCCACCGCACTGGTGATTGGACTGGCGACGTTCTTTCTGGTTCGTTCCCGGGTGTCCGACGCGTGGTGGGAACCAGGACTGTTACCTTCCTACGCGATCGCATTCATCACTTGCGCACTTGGCCGACGAGTGCAGCGAGGTTCAGACGCACAGGCGGCGCACGCCCCTCAGGGAAATACCCGACTATCGTTATAGAACACTGAAATGAGTACTTCGGAAGTACGAGTGGGACTCACCGAGTGGTGGCACCCGATACCCATAAGTTACGACGGGACATCTGACCATGACACCACTGAACAACGCCTTCTACACCTTCTTGATTCTTGTGGCCGCCGAATTTCTGCGCCTTTGGGTCCGCCGCCGCCACGAACGGATTTACCGCCTCGACCGTGCTCTTTTGACGGCCATCCGCCTTGAGTTCGGCCGCGGAGGATATCAGGACCGGGGCGTCGCTCGCCTCTGTCTATAACCCGCCCACGACCAGGAGCACGTGTCCGCGTCTTTGAGGCGAGTACTGTCGCCGGTGAGCGCCGCCTGCCTCGAACGGCAGCATCTGTTCATTAGGTGGTCGCGGCCGGCCCCTCAGTCAGCAGCGCGGAACGAAGCACACCTTGCATCGTGATCTCCCACTGGTCGAGGATGTAAGCGCGTAGCTTCGAGTGCAAGCCGAAGAGCGCCAGGCAGAACGCGCCTTCCACCGCAAGCACTCCCACTCTGCATTCCAGGGATCCGTTCGACATCGGCGCCAGAAGCCCGGAGAGCAAAACGACGGCGAGGGTCAGGGTCCGGTGATTCAATGAGGCGAGCGTCGGGCGCAAACTGGCCGCGTTCGGGACGTCCGTCCTGACGACACCACACTGCCGCACGATTCGGAGGGAAAAGGAAAGCAGTTTCAGGAGTGCCCGATCCATCACCCTAGACAGATTGCGTCCAGTGCCGAATGACCGGCGGCAAGTGATACCTGCCCATTTGTTCATCATGATCGCTCTCAGACGTTGCGGCTTCATACGCCTAAGAGGAGATTTGAGGCGGCCGTAAAATAGGGCCTCGAAGTCCTATCGGTACCGTTCACGGCACGGCTCAGCGTTCAGGCTGACGGGGTGGAACGTAATCCACGAGTTCATCCACCGGTTTCTTTCCCGCCCATGCAATGCCCCGCAACAACATCCGCTGGATTTGGTAATTGGAAAAGTTCGTATACGCATGGCCCTGCATCCACACGAACGCACGAGCGGGTTGGCCGCCGGCGAGCGAATGTTCGTACGTCCAGATTTGCGGCGCTACCTCGCCCTTATGGTTGCCCGCGCTCGGCGTGGGTGCGATCTCGGTGGTAGCCAATACATGGATGCCCGGATCGTGCGCCCACGTCATCAAAAAGAAAGCCTCATCGAAAAGCGTCAGATCGGACATGCCTTTCATGATCGGATTGGCCTTATCGACCACCGTATACGGCACCGGAGCTTCCAGCGTATAGTTCACTTCCCCATGCTTCTTTGCCCCACCCAGCAGGCCTGCAAGGTAGGTGGGGTCGGGACCACACAGCGAATCATGAAAGCTCACGAGGCCGCCGCCGCGTTTGACGAATGTCTCGAGCGCGTTCTTTTCCTCAGTGGTGAGATAGCCCGCGTCGCCTTTGTAGATGACGACCACGTCGGCGCGCTCCAGATCGCTCGCCGCCGGCGGGTGCAACGCGCCGTCGACCATCGCGCCGTGTTCCGTCAGAACCTTGCTCCAATCGGCCAGAAACTGCGGGTAATCATGCATGCCCGGACCGTGAGATTTCAAGCCGGCCCAAATGTATATGTGCATCCCGCCGCTATTCTGTCCGGCCGGTGGCCTGGCGGCTTGAGAACCGCTGCGGCCCACTTGAGCGGCCGCATACGGCGCGGTCGCCGCTGCCATCGGCAGCAGAAACAGGGCGATCCATAGCGGGCGGCGGAAACACATAACTCGCACCTCACTGCAAGAGCTGGAATGGCCAAACTACCACAGGTCACGAGTCGCGGGCTAGATTTTGCATCTGCTTCGCAGTCGATAGCGCCCGCTAAATCGTGTGTCTAGCCTAACGGGATGAGAGCACCGCCGAGTGCCCTAACGGTTAGACCGGGAGTTAATTCGATTGAGTAGCCATCCGCAGCCCGATCGACGCCATGCGGAGATGTGTTCTCCTTCACAAAAACCGGCAAGTCAGCGAGACGTCGCAAGCGTCCCTCGTTCTCTAGCTCACCGATTCCTCCCGCGCCTGATTGGAATTCCGCGTCACCGCTTGAAGAGAATCGCTCCCGTTCCAAATCACCATGGGTCCGTGGCGGTTAATCTCGCTGGCTAACCGTTAGCGGCGGACCTGCGGCTGGACTGGCCAATTTCAAAAGTGTAACAATCCCTACGACTTATCCGCTGACACAGTACCAAACCTTTTCAGCAGAGGGTGCACGCGATAGCATACTCCCACTGCCCAGCGGTGGAATGCGTTTTCAGGGGCTCTTCGCACGCTGGGAATCGACGGGACGGCGGCAACTCGCCGCCGGCTATTAGAGGGTACACACCAGACATTTCTGTGAGGTGAGAGTATGGAACGAAAGATCACGCCTTTGTCGGCTCCCCTTCATCGATCGCTACGTTTGAGCGTAGTTGCCATGACGCTTTGGCTTGGCATATCGGTTCCGGGAGCGTACGCGCAGTTGACCATGGGTACTGTCTCCGGGACGATCCAGGATCCGCAGGGCGCCCCGATCGCCGGCGCCGCGGTCACCCTGACAAGTCAGACACTCGGCACGAAGCTCTCCAGCGTAGTTACGTCAGCGAGCGGCGAGTTCACATTCCCCAACGTGCGTCCCGACAAATACACGCTTGAGGCCAACCAAAAAGGCTTCAAAATGTTGCAGCGGACCGGCATCGACGTCAGCCCCGGAGATCGCCTCGGTCTTGGCGCGCTCACCATGCAAATCGGCGAAGTGACCGAGACTGTTACGGTTTCCGCCGATGCAGCGCTCCTGAAAACGCAGAGTGCCGAACAATCGGCCGTAATCACCAGCACGGAGGTCCAGAACGTTCCGCTGGCCAGCCGCATCTTCACGAACCTGACCTCCGTCATTCCGGGCGTCACCGGCACGAGCAGGATGGGCGACAGTTCGTCTTATTCGGGCGGCAACTCCAACATCATGATGGACGGCGTGTCCACCATGGATACGGGCAATAACGCCACGATCATCGCCACAAACACGGAATCGATCGCCGAAATCAAAGTCCTGGTATCGAGCTATCAGGCAGAGTACGGCCGCTCCAGCGGGCTGCAGATTACGGCGGTCACGAAAAGCGGCTCGGACCACTTTCACGGCAGCGCTTTTATGATCATGCGCCAGTCGGGGTGGAATGCCAACAGCAGGGCCAACAAATTGAACGGCGTAGCCAAGGCATACAACCGGGAGAAAGACCTCGGCTTCACCATCGGCGGACCGGTCGGTAAGCCCGGACACAACAACAAGCTGTTCTTCTTCTACAGCCACGAATTCGATCCGCGCACGCTCTCGTTGACGGGCAACAACATCTCCGGAGGAATTGCCTATTACCGTTTCCCGACCGCGCTGGAACGGCAGGGAGACTTTTCGCAGACGAGAGACAACCTCGGCAATCTGTATCCGTATATCAAGGATCCGTTGTCCACCAGCCCGTGCTCGGCGTCGAATACTGCCGGCTGCTTTGCCGCGGGCGGCGTATTGGGTCGTATTCCGGCCGACCGGCTGTACTCTCTTGGGTTGCAGTTTCTGAGTCTGTACCCGATGCCGAATCTGAACGTCCCAGGGCTTCCTTACAACTACCAGGCGACGCTGCCGTCCCAGAGCATCATGTCTCAGGCGCCGATCTTCAAGATCGATTATCAGCCCTGGACGAAGCTGCGCGCCTCATTCAAGTTGTCTTTGTGGGAGGAACCTGCGAAGGAGCAAACCGGCACGGTGCCCGGCTTCAACGATACCCAAGTCTATAAGAAATGGTTCTATACCTGGGCCAGCACCATTGCCTACAGCATCAACCCCACTACATTCCTGGAAGGAACCTTCGGAAAGTCCCGGAACGATTTGGCGGGCTGTTTCGGCCCTTCGTTCACGGCTGCCCCCAGTCTCTGCACCGCTGCCATTCCCATGGACAAGACTGCCAGCCTTGCCGGCGCGGGCCTGACCGGTTTGCCGCAACTCTTCCCGAAGTCCGGCGTGCTGGACTCCAGCTATTACGCTTACCAGGTGATGCAGACGCTCAAGCCCGCCATTTGGGACGGGAAGCAGATGAGCATGCTTCCGAACGTGAATAGCTGGGGCAGCCGAATCAACGGCACGTATGCGCCGCCGAATGCCCCGTTCCCCGGCTTCCTGAACACGAACCAGACCTCCGACCTGAACATTAGCCTGACCAAAGTGCACGACCGGCACACCATCAAGGGCGGGATCTACTGGAACCACAGTTATAAGGCGCAACAATCGCTGTCTGGAACGTGGCAGGGATCGGTCAGCTTCGCAAACGACGCGAACAATTCGCTGGACAGCGGCTTTGGATTCGCCAACCTCGCGCTGGGCGTCTTCGACAACTACAGCCAGCTTTCCAAGTATGTGGAAGGCAACTACGTCTACAACAACATCGAGGGCTTTATCCAGGACAACTGGAGGGCGACTTCCCGCCTGACGCTGGATGTCGGCGTGCGCCTGGTGCATCAGCAGCCGCAATACGACGCTTTGGGCCAGACGGTGAATTTCCTGCCGAACCAGTGGAGCTTGTCGAAGGCTCCCGTCTACTATCTCGCTGGTTGCGCCGCTCAACCCTGTACCGGTGCGAACCGGCAGGCGGTGGATCCGCGCACGGGCCAACTGCTCGGGGCGAACACTTCGGTCGCGATCGGCACCCTGGTTCCCGGCTCAGGCGATCCTCTGAACGGCTTGTTCAAAGCAGGGCAAGGTCCGGTGCCGACAACCGGCTATAACTGGCCGACGGTGACCCCGGCGCCCCGCCTGGGAGTGGCGTACGATGTCACCGGCAAGCAGCAGCTTGTGCTGCGCGCCGGCGCAGGTCTGTACTTCGATCGCCCGTCCGGGAACACCATTTACAGCCAGATCGCGAATCCGCCCAACGAGCAGGCCCAGACCCTGTATTACTCGCAGTTCCAAACCATGGGCGGGCTCACTACGCAAGGCGCTCCCAACCTGAATGTCTATCAGTTGAACAGTTCCCTTCCGAGCACCTGGACCTGGGATGCCGGCGTCCAGTACGCGGTGCCTTTCAATGCCGTGCTGGATGTGTCCTACACCGGCGAGCACGGCTACAACATCGTGGAACAGGTGAACATCAACACGGTGGATTTGGGTTCGGCCTATCTGCCTCAGAACCAGGACCCGAGCGTCAGCAGTTCGCTTCCGGGCGGAGCGGCCGTAACGCAGAACATGATGCGTTCTTACCGCGGCTACGGCACCATCAATATGATGATCCCGCGAGGCTGGATCAACTCGCACATGCTGCTGGTTTCCCTGAACCGCCGTTTCGCTCACGGCCTGCAATTCGGCGTAAGCGACTCCATCATGCTGCATCGATCGGCTGACGCCGGTGCGCGCATCCAGCACGCGGCGGACGGCTCGTTCTCTTACCGGCCGGACCAGGCACAAGCGAACGAGTTATTCCAGGACTACATCCCAACGCGGCACGCCTTCAAAGGCGATTTCGTATTTGACATTCCGGCGGCCGGCAATGTCGGCTCCGGGGTGGTCCACCATGTCGTCAAGTCCGTCACTCGCGACTGGCAGCTTTCCGGCATTTGGGCAGCGAACTCGCCGAGCACTTACACGGTCGGCTACTCCTTCCAGAACGGCGCCGGAAATCAGAACATCACCGGGTCTTCCGATTTCGGCGGACGCGTGCGCATCATCGGTAATCCCGGCAACGGATGCAACACGAACGACATTTACCACCAGTTCAACACGGCCGCTTTCGCTCCTCCGCTGGTGGGCAGCGTAGGACTCGACTCCGGCGTGGATTATCTGCGCGGCTGCTTCTATCAGCAGTTCGACCTCGCGCTGCAGCGGAGTTTCCGTTTCGGTGAAACGCGGCGCCTTTCTTTCCGGCTGGATGCGTTTAACGCGTTCAACCAGTCGCACATCACCGGGCGGGCAACGAACATGACGGTAGCGAGCCCGACGGACTTCACGATTCAGAATCTTCCCTTCGACAACAACGGCAACCTGATTCCTACTCGGTCGCAACCGAGGAATGCAGGTTTCGGCATGGTGAGCGGGTATCAGGGGCCACGCACCCTTCAGGCGTGGCTCAGATTCACGTTCTAATTCAAAACCGGGGATTCAAAACGCACTTGAATCCCCGGCACCGTTTACCGCTTCCTTACGGGGTTGTGAAGAATATCGAGTTGCTTTTACGCCGACTTCAAAACGCACTTAAATCCCCGGCACCGTTGACCGCTCCCTTACGGTCACGGCTCAGTAAGTGCTTGATGCTGCTAACGGAGCCGCGACCGTGAGAGAGCGGTAAAAGGTGCATCGAAAGGCGGACGCAGTGCGACGAGAACGGCAGCCGGATTTTTTCACAAGCCCGTGAGGGAGCGGTAAAAGGTGCATCGGAATGCGAATCGTGTTTCGATAGACGAATGAAGTTCGACGCGGAGTGACCCTACTCCCGGCGGACTTAGGACTTGCAGCAATGCTCAAACAATCTGTCCTGCTTCTATTAGCGTTGTCAGCCGGCCCGGCTATCGGCCAGCAGACGCCCTCTGGCGAACGTCCAGCTTACTTGAACCCCGCACTGCCGATCGACCAGCGCGTGGACGATCTAGTGTCCCGGATGACGGTTGAAGAAAAGGCCTCGCAGTTCAGCAGCACGTCTCCAGCAATTCCCCACCTCCACATTCCGGCATACAACTGGTGGAGCGAAGCGCTTCACGGTGTCGCGAATCAGGGCACCGCCACGGTCTTTCCGCAAGCCATCGGTCTCGGCGCAACATTCGATGACAAGCTCATTCACGATATGGCGACGGTGATCAGCACCGAAGCGCGCGCCAAGTTCCACGAGTACGAGCGGCGCCAGGCGGAGACTTCATCCGGAGCGAACCTGCCAGGCAGTTTCGGTGGCGTGCGTCCCGGACCGGCAGGCCTCGACTTCTGGTCGCCGAATATCAACATCTTCCGCGATCCCCGCTGGGGCAGAGGACAGGAAACCTACGGTGAGGATCCATTTCTGACCGGACGCCTCGGCTTGGCTTTCGTCCGCGGCATGCAGGGGGACGATCCGAAGTATTTCAAGACGATTTCCACGCCCAAGCATTACGCCGTCCACAGCGGCCCCGAACCTTCGCGCCACACCATAGACGTCAAAGTCTCGCTGCACGATGAGGAAGACACGTACCTGTGGGCATTCCGTCAAGCCATCGTCGAAGGGAAGGCGGATTCGATCATGTGCGCGTACAACAGCATCAACGGGGAACCCGCCTGCGCGAACACATTTCTACTCGGCGACACCCTGCGCGGGGCTTGGGGTTTCAAGGGCTATGTGGTTTCTGATTGCGGCGCCATCGGCGACATCAATCGCAATCACAAGTTTGTGGCCAACATCGCCGATTCCGCGGCCATCTCGCTCAAGCGCGGAACCGACCTTGACTGCGGCGCCGATACCGAGGGTTACGTCACGGCCATCAAAACCGGCCTGATCAGCGAAAAGGAGGCCGACATCAACCTGAAGCGGCTTTTCAGGGCGCGGTTCCAGCTCGGCATGTTCGACCCGCCGGAAATGGTCAAGTACACGCAGATCCCGTTCTCCGAGAACGACAGCGCCGCGCACCGCGAGTTGGCACTGAAGATCGCGCGAGAGAGCATGGTCCTGCTCAAGAACGATGGCTCCCTGCCGCTGAAGTCATCGCTCAAGAAGATTGCGATTGTGGGCCCGCTGGCGGATTCGATCCCGGCGCTGGAGGGAAATTATAACGGCACATCGTCGCACTACGTGACGCCGTTGGACGCAATCCGCAAGCAGTTTGGGTCCGCGACAGTTACATACACGCCGGGCACCAAATTTCTACGTACCCCGATCGCCATACCGGCATCGGTATACCACACCGCGGACGGAAAGCCCGGACTGACAGCCGTCTACTTCAATAACAAGGACCTCTCCGGCTCGCCGGCAGCGACTCGCAGCGAAACGCAACTCGGCGGCGGCCGCGGATTCGGTGGATTCGGCGGCGGCGGCCGTTTGCCGGAAGGCGTCGGACAAGGCGATTTCTCGGCGCGGTACACCGCTAACCTGAAGCCCGAAGAAACCGGCCCGTATACGCTTTCCGTCAACGGCGCCGGCGGAGTTCGCGTATGGCTCGACGGAAAACTCGTAATTGACGATTGGACCGAGCGCGCTCCAGCGGGCCGCGGCTTTGCGCCTGACCCGGCCACCGCCGCCGCCCGGACGACGGAATTGAAGCTCGATAAAGGAAAGGACTACGCTCTCAAGGTGGAGTTCTTCCACGCAGTAACGCCGGCGCCTGCGGGGGGAGGCCGCGGCCGCGGACGCGGCGGCTTTGGTCCGGCCGGGCCGACTCTTTCCTGGCGTGCCGGAGCGACCGATACCGCCAGTGCCGTCGCTGCCGCGAAGCAGGCGGATGTAGTGGTGGCTGTCGTGGGTATCACGAGAGAGTTGGAAGGCGAGGAAATGGGCGGACGCAACCTGCCTGAGGGCTTCGTGGGCGGCGATCGCACTTCGCTCGATATCCCCAAAGATGAGGAGGCTGTACTCGAAGCGGTGAAGGCTGCGGGCAAGCCGCTGGTGGTCGTGCTCATGAACGGAAGCGCTCTCGGCGTCAATTGGGCGAACCAAAACGCCAACGCCATTCTGGAATCCTGGTATCCGCGCGAAGAAGGAGGCGCGGCCATCGCCGAAACACTTGCCGGGTCAAACAACCCGGCGGGAAGGCTGCCTGTCACCTTCTACAAGAGCGTCAACGATCTGCCGCCTTTCGACGATTATTCCCTGAAGAACCGAACCTACCGCTACTTCGAAGGCCAGCCGCTCTACCCCTTCGGGTTCGGTCTCAGCTACTCGAAATTTGCCTATAGCAATGCGAAGCTCTCCACCCCTACCCTGAAAGCGGGGAACGATCTGCAGGTGGAAGTGGACGTCAGAAACACCGGCCGTTCGGCGGGCGACGAGGTCGTGCAGGCTTACCTGGTCTTCCCCAAATTGCCGGGCGCGCCGCTGCGGGCTCTGCGCGGATTTCAGCGCGTGAACGTCGGCGCCGGACGGACGCAGCACGTGCGCCTGACCCTGACTCCGCGCGATTTGAGCATGGTGAATGACGAAGGCGCGCGCCTGGTAGCGGCGGGAGACTACAAGCTGTTCGTCGGCGGAGGCCAACCCGGCACCGGCGTCGCAGGCGTGGATCTGCCGCTCAAAATCGAGGGGGAACAGAAACTGCCCAGGTAAGCGCGAATCTGGCCGCCGGCGGCGATCACTAAACGCCGCCGGCGCGAATTAACGCCAATGCCGATCCCGATTAACCGTTAAACGGCGATTGCCGCCGATAAATTTTTCAGACGTAAACTCATGGTGCTATTTGCCTTGCAACCAGGACACCGTGCCTAACCTATTCCGTGTCGCGCCCATGCACTAGCATATTGCGATTAGCCCCGCAGTGTGGGCGGGGGATCTTTCCGAGAGGCACGGCGGCCTGAAAGCGGTGGAACTGCCAACCGCGAGGCCGCAAGGTGGTGGACATGTCCAAGAACAAAACAGGAATCGGCGCCCTTGCGGCACTTGCGCTGGCGCTGCCGCTCGGCGCGCAAATCGATAACGGCAACATTACTGGTCGAGTGACTGATCCGTCGGGTGGCGCGATTGTCGGCGCCCAAGTGACGGTGACCCAAACTCAGATGAACTTTGAGACCGTGGCGGCCACGAACGAGGAGGGCATCTACCGTGCTCTAAACCTGCGCCCCGGCCGCTACCGGCTCACGTTTGTCGCGCCAGGGTTCAAGAAGATGATTCGCGACAATCTGGAACTCCACGGAGAACAGACGTTGGCCCAGGATGCCGCTATGGAGGTGGGCCAGGCGACCGAGTCGATTCAGGTCTCCGGGAAACCGCAGTTGCTCGATACGGAAACCTCTACCTCCGGCACCACCGTGGACGGCAATTACTTTTTCAACCTTCCGAACTACCAGCGGCACACCGTCGCAGTGCTGTTGTTTACACCCGGGGTGACCTTCGATTCGAATCACTATACCAAGAGCCTCAGCGGATTGACGATCGATGGCCTCGGCGGCAGCAACGCGGCGGGCGTCGGGTACTTTGAGGACGGCGCGGTCGCCACCATGGGAGCGCGCGGAGACAATGCCGAAACCGTCACCAACGCCGTTGAGGACATCAAGGTTTTCACATCCGCCGCGCCGGCCGAATACGGCCATTCCGCCGGGGTCGGAATTTCCGTCGTAAAGAAGAGCGGAAGCAATGACTTTCATGGCCTGCTGCAGGAAGAGATCCGTACCCGCAGTATGCAGCAGCGGCGCTTTTTCGAGCAGTACCGGAATTCGCAGATCCAGCCCGGGTTTTCGATCAATCCGCCGGGGCTGATCGTGCAGAATCCCGACGCCAACTTAAGCGGTCCGGTGTATATTCCTAAGATTTACAACGGCAAGAACAAGACCTTCTTCTTTTACGGTCTTCAGATGATGATCGAGAAGCAGGGAAAACAGTTGACGGCCACCGTCCCCACCCCGGCCGAGCTCAACGGGGATTTCAGCTTCACAGGAAGCGGAGTGACGCCGAACACCATCTACGACCCGGATACGACCAGGCTGGTGAACGGGCAGTGGTTCCGCGATCCGTTCCCCGGGAACATCATTCCCAGGAGCAGGTGGAGCACGGTAGCCACCAAATTTCTCGCGCTCAACCCGATCGGGGCGCCGGACGTTGCCGGCAACTGGACCACCACCGGACCTGTCAACAACGTGCAGATGGGGCCGATGAAGATCACCAAGTGGCAGAACCATACGGCTCGCCTGGACCACCAAATCAGCACCGCCCTGAAGCTGTTCACAAGCTATACATACAATCACGAGTGGGGCCGGCAGCCTACTCTGTCGATTACCAATCCTCTCTTCGATTCCTCGCTGAACCTGGGCATCACGGATCGTCACACGGCATCGCTGGGAGCGACGTGGGTCCCGAGCCCGACGATGGTCAACGATCTGCGCGTAAGCTACTACGGCCGCATCACGCCGACTGAGTCGATTGCGTTGAACAACGACTATGCATCGCTACTCGGCATGGGCAACCTGGGATTGCCGCCCACCTGCTTGCCTGGGGTAATCCCCAGCCTGATCACCGATCAGGCCAGCCTTTCGCCTGGCTGTGGAAACAGAACCGTGCAGGAGACATACACCGTAAAAGACGATGTGAGCAAAGCGATGGGCGCGCACAACTTCAAGATGGGTTACGAACTGCTGCGCTACCATCAGAACGCCAACAACGGTCCGGGCAACGTGGACGGGTCGTTTACCTACTCGGGCGTAAACGGAATTACGACCACCGGCAACAGCATCGCCAACACGGGAGGAATCCCTCTCGCGCAATTCATGACCGGCGACATCAGCAGTTTCAGCTTCGGTTCCAACACCGACAACCTGTATACGCGCTCGTGGCAGCATAGCGTGTATTTTCAGGACGACTGGAAGGTCAGCCCCAACCTCACCGTGAACTTCGGCGTGCGGTATAACGTCGAGCCGCCGAAGACCTATAAAGGCGGCTACATCAGCCTCTTCGATCTCAGCCTTCCGGATAATTCCACGTACACCAATACCGCGTACCAGGCCTTCTGCCCGCCCGGTGGATGCAAGGGTGCGTATACGCATCCCAAGAACGCCACGCCGTTCGACACGGACTGGGGCCGCATCGATCCGGTAGCCGGGTTGGCATGGCACTTCATGCCGAAAATGGTGCTGCGCGCCGGAGCCCGCATCGCCCACCTGGACACCTACACGGACAACACCAGCCTCTTGTTCACCAACGAGCTTTTGTCCCGGGCCTATTCCGCAAGTCAGATCTCCGGCAACTTTATGCCGCTCTTCAATCTGAACAACGGCATTCCCGCCTGGAGCTATCCGGCTCTGCGTCCCGACGGGTCCACGCCTACCATCGCGACGAATGCCGGCGCCGTCAGCCCGACCATCACTCCCAGGAACATCAAGACGCCGTACGTGGCCACCTGGAACATCGGGCTACAACGCGAAGCCGGTAAAGATTATGTAGTGGAGTTGCGGTGGGAAGGCTCCGCCGAATCGAAAGGCTACGCCACCACCGATATCAATACCCGGCCCTGGGGCATCATCCCAAGCCCAAATCACGACGGGACCATGATGAATCTGAACGATCCCGCCAACGCCCTCTTCCGGTATCAGTGGGCAACAGGCACGATGGCGTCGTATCAAACGCAGTATGCCCGCCCGTATCCCAATCTCGGAAGTGTCAGCGTAGTCTGCAATTGCTATCACATGGAGCATAACGCCGGTATCGTAAGACTGGAGAAGCGCTATTCCAGAGGGCTGAACTTCCAGGTTTACTACACGTACTCGAAGACGCTCGGAATGAGCAGCACCAGCAACCTCAATCCTTATCTGGATTGGCACCTGCTGAAGGCGCGCACCGCCCAGGACCAGACCCACAATCTCACGGGTACGATGAACTATGAACTTCCAGTCGGCAGGAACCGGCATTTCTTGAGCGGCGCCAATCGCCTGGTAGACGCGCTTTTTGGCGGCTATAACATCGCGTGGACATATACCATCGCGTCCGGACTGCCTACCGGCATGAGCATCAGCGGCGTGTCCCTGCCGAGTTACACCGCCGGGGGGCAGACATTCACGAACATCAACGTGCCGCAGTATCCGAGCTTCATGCCGAATTTTGGCAATGTGCTCTTGCTGCAAAGACCGAGCCTGCGGGACAACTGGCAGGACTTAGGCGGCGACCGTTTCAACCAGGGCAACCAGAACAGCATGATCGATTGCGGTCCAGTGGTGCTGAACCACGGGAATTCGTGCTTTACCTATGTCCCGGCGTTCAGCCTGGGGAACAACGGCGCCAACGTCTGGAATAACCAGAGGCTCATCGCTGCCAGCGGATCGATCGGGAAAGAAGTGCCGCTGAGAGAGAGAATGCGTCTGCAACTCCGCCTCGATTGGCAAAACCCGTTCAAGTGGTACAACTGGGGCGGCCCGAGCACTGCGTTGAACGTTCAAAGCGCTGCCAATTCCCTGCTCTTCGGGAAGATTAATCCCGGATCGAACGGCGAGACGGCGACGGGCACTTCAGGTTATGGTGGCACTCCGTTGCTCAACCTGAATGTAGGTTTGAAGTGGTGAAACGAGGAACTATGAAACTAACGCTGATTCTGGCAGCCCTGAGCTGCGCAATTTGCTGGGCCCAGCATCCGGAAGACTGCAAACCAAACGCTCTCAATGTTCCGGAAGCGAAGTACCCGTGCGTCTATCCGGACAAGCGCGTGCTGTTCCGCGTGATCGCGCCCGACGCTCACAAGGTTGTGGTGAGCTTGGGCGGCGGAACGGAGTTGACCAAAGGCCCCGACGGCATCTGGAGCGGAACCACCAGACCGCTGGTCGAGGGATTCCACTATTACAACCTGCGAATCGATGGGGCCAGCGTCGCCGATCCCGCTACCATGACGTTCTTCGGCTCCGGATGGGCCAACAGCGGCATCGAAATTCCGGCGCCGGACGCGGAGTTCTACGCCGCCAAGGACGTGCCCCGCGGCCATGTGAGCGAGCAGTGGTATTACTCCAAAGTCACGGGGAAATGGCGCCGCGCTTACGTCTATACGCCGCCGGAATATTTGACCAACGCCAAGGGGCGCTACCCCGTGCTCTATTTGCTGCACGGATGGGGCGAAGACGAGACCGGATGGTACACCCAGGGACACGTCGACTTCATCATGGACAACCTGATCGCGGCCCACAAAGCGAAGCCCATGATCATTGTGATGGATAACCTCAACGCAGTGAAGCCTGGCGAAAGCGCGGCCTTATTCGCGGGCCGCGGACTTGTCCCTGCCCCGAGCGACCATCCGCCGGAGCCGCCGGCGGCGCGCGGCCCGGCGCCCGGTCGCGGCGGCGTGCCTGGTCGCGGCGGTGCGCCCGGCGGAAGAGGCATGCCAGGGTTCAACCTCTCCACATTCACTGACATGATGTTCACGGATCTCATCCCCATGGTCGAGCACACCTACCGCGTAGCTCCCGGTCGCGAGAATCGCGCGATGGCCGGGCTGTCCATGGGTGGAATGCAGACCTTCACCACCGGTCTGAATAATCTGGACCGGTTCGCCTATCTCGGCGGATTTAGCGGAAGCTGCGGAGGGCGCGGCGGCACCTTCGATCCGAAGACTGCCTGCAATGGAGCATTTGCCGACCCGGCGGCGTTCAATAAGAAGGTGAAGGTGTTGTTCCTTGGCATCGGACAAGCCGAAGGGCCGGGCACGAAGAACTTCAGCGAGGAACTCACCAAGGCCGGGATTCACAACGTGTATTTTGAATCGCCCAATACCGCCCATGAGTGGCTGACATGGCGGCGGTGCCTGAACGATTTCGCGCCGCTCCTGTTCCGCTAATGTCACCGAGCCGCGGCCGTAAGAAACTGTAGATCATGCCGCCTTCCGGCCGCGGCTCTATGAGTAAGTTGTAAACGGAGCCGCGACCGTTAGCGCTTGTAAAAAATATCGAATTGCTTTTCTCTGCATTCAAACGCACTCCGATCCCCGCCACCTTTTACCGCGACCGTCAGGATCTGTGTGAAACCGAATTGACTTTTTTTCCGCGCTCGAAACGCACTCGCATCCCGGGCACCTTTTACCGCTCCCTTACGGTCACGGCTCCGTACGTAGTTGATTCTGCTAACGGAGGCGCGACCGTAAGGAAGCGGTAAAAGGTGCATCGAGAGGCGAATGGAGTGCGACGAGAACGGCAGCCGGATTTTTTCACAACCCCGTGAGGAAGCGGTAAAAGGTGCATCGAGAGGCGAATGGAGTGCGACGAGAACGGCAGCCGGGTTTCTTCACAACCCGTTAGGAAGCGGTAAAAGGTGCGTCGAAAGGCGGATGGAGAGCGACGAGAACAACAGCCTGATTTTTTCACAGCCGCGACCGTTAGGAAGCGAAAAGCGAACGGATCGCGACGAGAACAACAGCCGGATTTCGGCGCTACTTCGAATCGTCCACGACTTCGATTCCATTCACGCACGCCATTCCGATCACGGGAACGAAACTGAGCACAATCTTGCCCTGTGCAGTCGGCCGGACTCCCGGGAAGTTGCGCTCGATCGGCCGCCCTTCCCCGCCCGCCTCTTTCGAGATATCGAAGTTTTTCAACAGAGCCACTCCGTTGCAATAGACGTCAAACACGCGGCTTCCAACGCCGCCGACACCCGTGTTCCGCGGGCCGTAATGACCCTCGCAGAACTTCAGCGTTACGCGGTAGCGTCCATCGGGAACCGGCAGCGCATACGAGAAATGTCCCCATCGTTCGCTGGTATACACCGCCATGTCCGGCGCTTTCGAACTACTCTGTTGAGCCGGATTGGTGGTACGGACCAACGCATTCCCGCCCAGAAAATAGGAGTCGGCCCGCCACGGCTGGCCTGACGAATCCTGCCATGACGAAGTCCAACCGGCCCGTATGCGGATCGGCCTGACACTTCCCGCGGCCACCGGCAGCACCTCGATGCCGCTCAACATCGCCGAGCCTCGAATCGCGGAAAAGCTCAAATGAAGCTTTCCATCCTGCGCGGGAGAAACGTTGCGCAAGACTCGCTCATCGGCGATGTTCGAGCCGGCGGCATCCGCCACCACATCGAAGGCGTTCAGAACCGGCTTGCCATTCAGTATGATCCGGAACAGGCGCTGCCCCTCGCCGCTGGATTCGGCGCTGATGAAATCCGCCAGGCCCGTCTCCGCAAAATGAAGATGCAGTTCGTACGAACCCGGCTTGAGCGGGATGTCGTATTCGAAATCGCCCTGACGCAAATGCCGGTAAATGTCGGGATCCAGCGTCCGCGCGATCTTTTCGGCTGGACGGAACAGAACGTAGCCGCCAGACACGTAGCGGTCGCCGCCCCACTCACGGCCGCTGCGGTCCATATAACCGTCCATCGCGCCGGCGATCATTCGCAACTCGTCGCCGGCGGGCACGTTGACCGCGCCGCCGTGGACAACCGCGGACTTCGACCCGGCAGCGGTCGTGGAAACCGCTCCCCACCGCGACCATGCAAGAGCCGCGGCCATCACGAACATCGCCGTAGTAGAGAAAATGACGGCCCGCGTCAGCCACGCCTGCCGTGAGGGAGGCGCCGCCAGATTCGTCGATACCGGAAGGGTGGGAGGCTGGGCAACAGGCGGATCGGCCGCCGGCGGCTCGCCCGACACTTCCGGGGGCGTTTCGGGGCGTGTTTCCGGCGCGGGGTGTTCGGCAGCCGTGTCCCACCGGAATTCAGCGCGGTAGGACCCGGGCGGCAATTCGATTCGAACCGCATGAAACGAACCGTTTTCCGCCAGATAATGCTGTGCGATTTTCTTTCGAACTTCATTCGCCGTTACACGCACGATCGTGTGCTGGCCGGGGTCGAAATCCTGCGGAAGTTGGAACAACTCCACGCCAAGCGAGCGCTCCTTCAACGTGCCGTTCGGCCCGTTGATGGTATGTTCCACAATATATCCGAGGAATTCTCTGCAGCGCTTACTCGTGCGAAAAGCCGAACTTTCGAGCAAACGCTCGAGTTCCGCTCGTACCGCGCGCTCCCGTACTGGCTCAAGCCCCTGTGCTTCATGCCCGCCCATCGTTGTTCCGGCATCATATCACAACAGGAAAAGGCGTGCAGATTGGAACGTAACCGGGTTAACGCCCGGCTAACGGTTAGAGCGGCGGTAAATCAGGCGCTGTAAGGCGCACATTCAAAGAAGCTTGACGGGCAGACACGGTAGCAAACCTTCCCTTGCGTCAAACCCGGAGCTAGAATACCTTCGAACCCGATTGTGGCGGCGTTGGACCTCGACCCGAGACGTCGGGAGTCGTGTAGGCGAAGGCGGCCGGCGGTCGCCGCGAAAGGATACAGCTCTTGAGAAGAAAAGGATTGTTGGCTTTGCTGGTGGCCGTGACTGCCGCCGGGGTTTCTCTGGCGCAGACGCCGCCCGGCCGCGGCGGGTTCGGCGGACCGATTCAACTGAACCCCGACGACAAACCCGCATTTCCGGATCCGCCGGCCGGATTCAACACGAAACGTGAAAACGTCCCCCATGGCGAATTGACCGCCGTTCAGTACGATTCCAAGTCGCTGGGAACGCGCCGCCAGATGCGCGTCTATACTCCGCCGGGCTACTCCGCCGCCCACAAGTACCCGGTGCTGATTCTGCTGCACGGAATCGGCGGCAATGACCGCGAGTGGACCGAGGCTTGCCATGCGGACAATATCCTGGACAATCTTCTGGCCGACGGCAAAATACAGCCGATGGTCGTGATATTCCCCAACGGCAACTCCAGCGTGACCGCCGCCGCCGATGCCGGCTTCCGTGGAGAGAACCCCGCGGCGCGGGGAGCCGCCCCTGCCGCTCCGGCTGGCGCACAGGGAGGCGGACGGCGCGGTTTCGGCGGCTTCGAAAGTTGGGGCACTCCGTTTGAGAACGATCTGCTGAAGGACATCATTCCGTACGTCGAGTCTCACTATTCCGTCTACTCCGATCGCGAACATCGCGCGCTCGCCGGTCTTTCGATGGGCGGCGGCCAGACCCTGAATATCGGCCTGTCGCACATCGAAACATTCGCCTGGATCGGCGCGTTCTCCTCTGCTCCCAACACCAAGCAGCCTCCATCCGCGCTACTTCCCGACCCGGCAGCCGCCAAACAACTCAAGCTGCTGTGGCTGGGGTGCGGCAACAAGGACGGTCTCATCCGCATCAGCCAGGGTGTCCATCAATACCTGAAAGAGAACGGCGTGCCGCACATCTGGCATGTCGACGGGAACGCTCACGACAATACCGAGTGGGACAACAACCTGTACCTCTTCAGCCAGCACCTCTTCAAATAAAGAATGAACGTCAGGAGCTTCTCATGAACAAAATGATTCGGACTCTCGCGCTTTTGCCCTTGCTGTCGGGCGTAGCGGCAATCGCCCAGCCTGGCCGCGGCGCGCCGGTGGAGATCGATAAAACTCCGCCCACGGAAGACTTTAAGCCATCGGCGCTCAACCAACCCGGAAAGCAGTATCCCGAGGTCAACTCGCAGCGGCGCGTCCGCTCGATTCTGAAAGCTCCGACCGCGCAGGCTGTGATGCTCGACATCGGAGGCGTCAAGTATCCGATGACCAAGGGCGAGGATGGCGTGTGGACCGGCTTCTCCAACGCGCAAGACGAAGGCTTTCACTATTACCAGTTCAACGTCGATGGAGTCTCCGTTCCCGACCCCGGCGCAATCATGTTCTATGGCGCCAGCCGTTGGGGCAGCGGTATTGAAGTTCCCGCCCACGACGAGGACTTCTATGCGATGAAGAACGTGCCGCACGGGCAATTGCGGGAAGTCCACTTCTTCTCCAAAACAGCCAACAACACGATTGAAATTTACGTCTACACGCCTCCCGATTACGAAAAAGGATCGAAGCGCTACCCGGTGTTGTACCTGCAGCACGGAGCCGGCGAAGACGATCACGGCTGGGGCGCGCAGGGCCACGCGGGTCTGATCATGGATAACCTGCTCGCGGAAGGAAAAGCCAAGCCGTTCATTATCGTGATGTCGAACAGCTATCTGGTCACCGGCGGCGCAGGTGGCGGCTTTGGCGGTCGCGGAGCGGCGCCGGGTCGCGGCGCGGCGCCCGCGGGGCAGCCGGGAGCGGCGCCTGGCGGTCGCGGACCGGCGGGGCCCGGCGGAGCGGGCGGTCCCGGTCGCGGCAGAGGGTTCGCCATGACCAACACGCCCTTCGAGCACGCGCTCATCGAGGAGATCATTCCTTATATCGACGCCAATTTCCGTACGCTTGCCGATCAGCCGCATCGTGCGTTGGCCGGCCTTTCCATGGGCGGCATGTATACGCATGGAATCGGGCTCGCTCACCTCGACAAGTTCTCGCACATCGGCATGTTCAGCGGCGGCAGCATCGCTCCGTCGGAAATCAAGGATATGGCCGATTTTAAGAAGAGGGTCAGGCTGGTGTTTTTGAGTTATGGCAGCCGGGAGAACGGCGCCACTGCGAAGCAGAATGTGGAAGAGCTGAAGAAGGATGGCGTCAACGCCGTCTACTATGAGTCCCCTCTGACTGCTCACGAATGGCTGAGTTGGAGGCGCAGCTTACACGAGTTCGCGCCGCTGTTGTTCCAGAAGTGATTGAGGGTCGGGCAGCGTTACTCGATGATCACGACACCCCAGGGTCCGCCGCCCGATTTGATCTTCTTTTTCACGGTTTGCGTAGCCAGATCGACAACGGAAACATCGCCCGATGGCCCGTTCGCCGTAACGGCGGTGTTTCCGTCTTTGCTCAGCGCGATGCCCCACGGCCGCTGCCCCACTTCAAAGCTGGCGACCGGTTTGTTTGTAGCCGTGTCGAGGATCACCAGGCTGTGGCCGCGACCCGTGGTGACGTAAAGCTTCGACCCATCCGGCGAAAGCGCCAGCCCCATGGGTTTCACCTCGCCGCGTTTGCCGAGTGGAATCGATTTGATCTTCTCCTTCTTCACGGCGTCGAACAGAGCGATTGCGCCGTCGTTTTCCAGGTTGCAGTAGCCGTGCAGCCCGTCAGGCATAAATACAATGCTGCGCGGGCGGTGCCCCACCTGGAAGGTCTTCACGAGCGTGCCCGCCGCGGCATCCATGACGGCCAGCGTCCCTTCATCTTCCGAAGTCGAATAAACCAGCTTGCCGTCGGGTGTAATGCTGACGCCTTCCGGTTCGTCGCCCGTCTTGATCGTCTTCGTGACTTTGCCTGAGGGCACGTCAATGAAGCTGATTCCCGACGCATCCTCGTTCGACACGTAAAGCGTCTTACCGTCCTTGCTGACGGCGAAGTTTTCGGGGTCGGAACCGCCTTCCAGCTTTCTGACGATCTTGTTCTGCTTGACGTCCCAGACTCCGATCGCATCGGCGCTCTTATCGGCAGGCGGAAGAGTGCTCTCGTCGATTCCGGGAGGCGCCGGCGGCGTGCCGCTCAGCGCAATATAAATGTACTGCCCGTCAGGGCTGGCATGGATCCCGCGCGGCCGCTTGCCCAAAGGAACAGTCTGAATTGCTTCGAGCCTGGTCCCGTCGATGATCGTCATGTCGCCCGAGGTCTCGTTGCTGACATAGAACCGCGGGCCGGCAGGCATCGTGCTGCTCTGCTGCTGCGTGGCCGCGGGCTCCGGCGATTTCGAACATCCGGCCAGCAACAGGCAGCCGAGCGCCGGCATCCATTTGTGCATTAGTCTGCTCCCTTGAAAGTGAAAGAGACGTCACTCGCCTTGCGCGAGGTTACGGCGACCTGCTGCTGTTGCGTACCCAAATCCTCCTGCCACGCCTCCAGCGTGTAATTCCCCGGAGGCAAATTACTCAACTCGAATGTTCCGTCCGGCCCGGTGACCGCGTAATACGGGTTATCGACCACCGCGATCCAGGCGTGCATCCACGAATGGATGTTGCACTTGACGCGAATCATGATCTCCGGGGTTTTGAAACGGCGTAGGAGCGGCGGCGCACCCGGATCCTGGCTCTGGTTCCATTCGCGGTTGTTGTGGGGCCGCGGATGGATATTGTGCGTCACCGGATCGGAGTTGTCGACTTGCAAAGTCTGGCCCGTTTGTATCCCAAGCACGCGCGGATCGAACCAACAGCCTTTTTGGTCCATGATGACCGGCCGCGACGGCGGTTCGAAGTTCTTGCCTTCGAGCCCGGCTTTCACGTAGACGAAAACGTTCGCCAGCGCCCCGTCGCGCGATGCCGCGATCGCGTCATCGAATTGCGGAGTCTTGTGCAGTGCCGCGCACTGCGGATCTTCCGACATATCGACTCGCTTATGCGGGGGCGTCTTGCCGTTGAATGCGATCTTGCCGTGGATCGACCCGGCGGTCGCGGGATCAACCTTGAAATAAGTTACTGGCGTTGCGGCGGACGACGGCTTGTTTTCAGGCTGCTGCCGTGAACATCCGAATGAACAGAGGAGGGCGAGCGATGACATCCAGAGCAGCCCATCGCAAACCGGTCGTTTCACTGTATCGGCCCCACATTCTCGGGCGGGTCGCCCGTCAATGCCTCCAAAAACGCCACCAGGTCGTCGCGCTCCTGCCGGCTCAGCTTCAGTTCGTGAATTTCCTTATCCAACTGCGGATTTCCGTTGCCTCCGCCGGCATAGAAATCGACCACTTCTCGTAGTGTCTTTTTGCTGCCGTCGTGCATGTACGGCGCGGTCTGCGCCACATTGCGCAGCGAAGGGGTGCGAAAGGCGCCGCGGTCCGCTTCCTTCTTCGTCTGCTCGTACCGCCCCAGGTCCGTCAACTCGCCCTCGGGATTCATCCCGGCGCCCAAATTGTGAAATTTGCCGTCGGTAAACAGTGCGTAACCCTTGTCGATGGTATGACAGACGGAGCAATTTCCGCGCTGCTTATCGGTGAAGATAGCAAGTCCCTGAATCGCCGCCGGGCTCATCGCGGTCTTCTCGCCGCCGAAGTAGTAGCGGTCGAAGGGCGAGTTGCCGCTGATTACGGTGCGCTCAAAACTCGCGATTGCCATCTCCACCTTGTCCAGCGTGACCGGACCCGGTCCAAACGCGGCTTCGAATTCCCTCCGGTACGCCGCTTCGCGGTTCAGTTTCGCGACACATGCGTCGTGCGTCTGCGACATTTCGATGGGGTTCGCAATCGGCCCGGCCGCTTGCGCTTCCAGGCTCTCGGCGCGTCCATCCCAGAATTGCACGGGATTGTATGCGGCGTTGAGGATGGTCGGTGCATTCCGCGCGCCAGGCTGATTGTGCACGCCCAAAGCCACGCGATGCCTGTCCGTAAACCCGAGTTGGGGATTATGGCAACTGGCGCAGGAGAGCGTGTTATCGACCGACAGCCTCACATCGTAAAATAGCCGGCGGCCGAGCGCGATCGTCGCGGCGGTAGGCGGGTTGCCGGGTGGGATCGGAACCGGCGGAAGCCCGAGCGGCGCGACGATGGAAACGGGTTGACCGGGAACCGTCACAGCGGCGCTCGCGGCTTGCCGCTCGTGTCGCGAGCACGAAGCACTCACCAGAACCGCAAGCAAAATCGCCCTTCGAGATGGCATACGTCCGTAACGAAGCGCGAATGACGGCTCCGCCTCTCAGCGTACCAAATCAGTAGCGACCGGTCTCCAGACCGGTTGCAGGCGAGCGGAAGCTCGCCTTCGTGCCCTAGCGCCTGCGACCCCGTGCCCTCAGTGTCGATGCCCGCCGCACGAGTGCTGGTAGCGACCGGTCTCCAGACCGGTTGCAGGCGAGCGGAAGCTCGCCTAAGTCGCGCGCCGCGCCACCCGACAGGAAGGATTCCTGTCGGCACGTGGCAGCAGGAATCTTTCCTGTTGCAGGCGAGCGGAAGCTCGCCTTGGTGCCCTAGCGCCTGCGACCCCGTGCCCTCAGTGTCGATGCCCGCCGCACCAGTGCCGGTTCGAGCAGGATCTGCCGGGGACGCGAATCGCGCCGCTCCAGCAGGCTGAGAACCAGTTTCCCGGCGCGCTCCCCGATTCCGCTGCTCTGCTGGTCCACACTGGTCAGCGGAACACGAAGGAAGTCGGCATACGTCACGTTTCCGCATCCGACGATGGCCACATCCTCCGGAATCCTCAAACCGATTTCGAGAACTGCCTTCATCGCGCCCACGGCCGTAGGGTCGTTGAAGCAGAACACTCCATCGGGACGCGGACGCACATCGAGAAGCCGCTTCATGGCCGTATAACCGGCCACTTCGCCGGCGTCGTCGCCATGCTCGCGCATGATCACATATTCGCCCTTTTCCGGTATCCCTCTCGACTGCACTGTTTCGCGATATCCCCGCAATCGTCCCAGCGAAGTGCTCACCTCCGGACCCCCGATGTAAGCGACCCTCTTGCATCCGGCGTCCAACAGGTGCTGTGTGGCGATCCTTCCCACGTGCACATCGTCCACGCCCACGAAGTTCGCGCTGAGGTCATCGAAATGCCTATCGATGAGAACGTAAGGGATCTGTTGATCGCTGAGCCTCCGGAATAAGTCTCTGTCCTTCCGGGTGGACGCGACGATCAGGCAGTCGACCCGCCGCGCCAGCAGTTGTTCGATCTCCTGCTGCTCCAATTCAGGGTCGTCCTCGGAGGAGGCCAGAACCAGGCTGTAGCCCTTGGGCCGCAGGATGGACGAAAGCGCCTTCGCGACGTGCCCGTAGAACGGATGCACCAGATCCGGGACCACCAGCCCGATAGCGAAACTGCGCCCGGTCACCAGCGCACGCGCCGCCAGGTTCGGACGATAGTTCAACTCCTTCATTCGCTTCAGAACCCGCTCGCGAGTCTCGGAGCTGATGTCGGGATGGTCGCGCAGAACCTTCGAAATCGTGACTACCGAGAGGTTCAGGTCCTGTGCGATATTCTTCAAAGTGGTAGCCATCGTATTCCCGACTCTAGCGCAGGCACACAGCAGGTTCAAACCGGCACCCTGCGGCTTTTCGAGTCTGCGGGCGGCTTCCGCTCGGTTAAAGTCCGTTGCCCGGCGCAGGCCGCCGTTGGTATAGTTAGCGGTGACTGCAACGAAGAAATGGATTCCGCCGCCACATACCCGCGTGATGCCTCCATGGGTGCCGTCGACCCGCTGGCCGTACCCAGGCGCCGCCTCTCTACAGGCGCGGAAATCCCGGCGATCGGTCTCGGCACCTTCGGTTCGGATCACGTTTCAGCCGTCGGCATCGCGCAAGCCGTGCAAGGAGCGCTCGCGGCAGGCTATCGGCACCTCGACTGCGCCTCTGTATACGGGAATGAAGACCGCATCGGCTGCGCCTTGGAACAAGCCTTCAAAGGTGGTCTGAAGCGCGAGGAGCTCTGGATCACATCCAAACTCTGGAATGACAAACACGCGGAGGACGACGTCATCGCGTCGTGCCGCAAGTCGATCAGCGATCTGCGATGCGATTACCTCGATGCCTATCTCGTACATTGGCCATTTCCCAATTTTCACCCGCCCGGTTGCAGCGTCGAATCCCGCAGCACGGAGGCTCGCCCATACATCCACGAGAACTTCATGAGAACGTGGCGTCAGATGGAGAAACTCGTCGACCTGGGTTTGGCGCGCCACATCGGCACGTCTAACATGACCATCCCGAAACTGGACCTGCTCCTCCGCGACGCCCTCATCAGGCCGGCCCTCAACGAAATGGAACTCCACCCGCACTTCCAGCAGCCGGAACTGTTCGATTACCTTCGTTCTCACGACATTCAACCGGTTGGGTACTCGCCCCTCGGTTCGCCCGCGCGTCCGGAACGCGACCGCACTCCGGAAGACAGCGTCGATATGGATGATCCCGTCATCGTGGGTATCGCTCAGCGCCTCGGCATTCATCCCGCCGTCGTCTGCCTCAAGTGGGCCATTCAACGCGGCAGCATTCCCATTCCCCAATCCGCGAATCCCGCGCACTACCTTGCCAACCTCCACGGCGCTGTCTCGGCGCCGCTGCCCGAAAGCGACATGCAGGCCATCGCCGCCGCCGACCGGAACTGCCGCTTGATCAAAGGCCAGGTATTCCTGTGGAAGGCGCAACAGAGTTGGCAAGACCTGTGGGACCTCGATGGAGTGATCAGGCAATGACCGGCGCCTACCTTCCCGGAAACAGTACCGTCGAACTGCGGCAAGCGCCGAAGCCTCAGCCTGGCCACGGAGAAGTCGTTCTTCGCATGAAGGCCTCGACCATCTGCGGTTCCGACATCCGCTGCATCTATCACGAGCATCTGGGCAAGGGACCGGAAGGCTATCAGGGCGTGATCGCGGGTCACGAACCCTGCGGCCAAATCGTCGCCGCCGGTCCGGGCTGCCGCCGCTTCCGCGAAGGCGATCGCGCGATCGTCTACCATATCTCGGGTTGCGGTGTCTGCAATGACTGCCGCCGCGGCTACATGATCTCCTGCACGAATACCCGGTTCCGCCGCGCCTACGGTTGGCAGCGCGATGGCGGCATGGCCGAGTTCATGCTCGCCGAAGAGAAGGATCTGATCGCGCTGCCCGCCGAGCTCACCTACGCCGATGGCGCGCAGGTCGCCTGCGGCTTTGGCACGGTCTATGAAGGACTGCAAAAGATCGGCATCTGCGGCGACCACGACGTACTCATCACCGGCCTCGGTCCGGTCGGCCTCGCGACCGCCGCGCTTAGCCGCGCAATGGGCGCCCGCCGCATCGTCGGCATCGATGTCGTCCCCGAGCGCCTTGAGCTCGCCCGGCGTCTCGCCCTGTGCGATCACGTTTTCGCCGCCGGCCCTGCCAACGTAAGCGACGTGCTGGACGTCACCGGCGGCCGCGGCGTAGAGCGCGCTATCGATTGCTCGGCGAATGATTCGGCTCGCGCAACCGCAATCCGCGCCACTCGAAAATGGGGCCGCATCGTGTTCCTGGGCGAAGGCGGACGCGTGGAATTCAATCCGTCGCCCGATATCATCCACGACCAGAAGACCATCTACGGCTCCTGGGTCACATCCACGTGGCTGATGGAAGAACTGGTGGAGCGGCTGGTCCGGTGGAATCTCCATCCGGCCGACCTCATCACTCATCGATTTCCCCTCGATCAGGTGGGAAAAGCTTACGAGCTCATGAGCTCCGGCCGCTGCGGAAAAGTGGCCGTCTGCTTCGATGAAGAACTTACCGCGAGTACCGTTTGAAAGGACCTCAATGCCTCGCCCTCGGAAGAGCATGTTCAAAGGAATCGCGCTTCTAGCCTTCCCTGCCCTGTGCTGGGCGCAGAATCCGGACCTGACGCTCTGGTACAACAAACCGGCTCCCGTCTGGACGGAAGCGCTCCCCATCGGCAACGGCCACCTCGGCGCAATGGTCTTCGGGGGCGCGAACACCGGCACGAACAACGGAGATCAGGAACCCGCCCGCGCCAACCGCGACATTGCCGGCGGCAACCAAACCCGCGGGCAGGACGAACACCTGCAACTCAACGAAAGCACGGTCTGGCAGGGTGGCCGCACGGACAAGCTCAACCCCAAAGCACACGAAGGCTTCCTCAAAGTCCGCAGCCTGTTATTGGAATCCAAGGGGCTCGACGGCGCCAAAATCTCGGAAGCCGAACGCATCGCCGCCGACACCATGCTTCCCACGCCGCGCGGCCTTCCGGGGTATACCACGCTGGGCGATCTTTATGTCCGTATGGCCGGCGATGAACCGGCATCCGGCTACCGCCGCGACCTGAACCTCGAAACCGGCATCGCCACCGTCAGCTATACCTCGGGTGGAGTGCAGTACCGCCGCGAAGCGTTCGCGTCCGCGCCGGACCGCGTCATCGTTCTGCATCTCACGGCCGGCACGCCCGGCAAACTCTCCTTCACCGTTACGATGGACCGTCCGTCGGACTTCCAGGTACATGCGTTGAGCGATCGCGATCTCGCGCTGACTCAAGGCCCCGCCCACACGGACCAGATCAACTTTCAGGGCCAGGTGCGCGTGCTGCTTACCGGCGGCTCTATCGAGCGCAAGGATACGTCGCTCAGCATCTCTGGCGCAAACGAGGCCACGCTCCTCATCGCCGCCGCCACGGATCTCCGCGGCAACTCCCCTTCCAAAGAATGTGCAAGCATTCTCGATGCTGCTTCCGGCAAGTCCTTCGCCGCATTGCTTACTGCCGCTGTGCAGGACGAAAGCAAGCTGATGAAGCGGGTTGAGTTCCGCCTCGGCACGCCGGATCCCGAACTCGACGCTCTGCCGACAGACGAACGCCTGCGCCGCGTTTCCGCCGGAGGTGTCGATCTGGGACTGCAGGCGCTGTACTTCCAGTTCGGCCGCTATCTACTGACCGGGTCGAGCCGCCCCGGAGGTTTGCCGGCGAACCTGCAGGGGCTGTGGGCCGGCGAAATGAATAATCCCTGGGGCTCGAAATGGACCATCAACGTTAACACCGAGATGAATTACTGGATGGCCGAAGCCGCCAATCTCGGCGAACTGCACGTCACTCTCTTCGATCTGATCGAGATGGTCAAGCATCCGGGAACAGGCACAGGCACTGAAGTGGCTTCCAAGTATTACGGAGCCCGCGGTTTCGTGATCCACCACAATACGGATATCTGGGGCGACGCGCACCCCATCGATGGCGTCCCCTATGGCATCTGGCCCATGGGCGGCGCATGGCTCACGCTGCATGCCTGGGATCACTATGCATTCTCGGGCGACAAAAACTTCCTTCGGGAGCGCGCATGGCCGCTGCTTCACGATGCCTCTCTCTTCTTCCTCGATTACCTCGTGGATGACGGCACCGGCCATCTTGTTACTGGACCTTCACTCTCGCCTGAGAATCGTTACCGCCTGCCCGACGGCTCCGCGCATTCGCTCGCCATGGGTCCGACGATGGATATCGAAATCGTCCGCGAATTGTTCGAACGCACACTCCAGGCGGGCGACATCCTGAAGTTGGATCCCGCCTTCTGCAAGCAGGTCAGAGATGCCAGGGACAAACTGCCGCCGTTTCAGGTTGGCAAAGCCGGCAACCTCCAGGAGTGGCAGCAGGACTATGCCGATGCCGAACCGGGCCACCGCCACATTTCCCACCTGTGGGCGCTCTTTCCCGGGACGCAGATCAGCATCCAGCACACGCCGGCGCTGGCAAAAGCCGCGCGCGTAACGCTGGAGCGGCGCCTCGCGGCAGGCGGAGGTCAAACCGGTTGGTCCCGCGCCTGGGTGGTCAACTATTGGGATCATCTCGGCGAGGGCGAGCAGGCCTACGACAGCATGGCCGTTTTGTTCCGGCAGTCCACCTTCCCGAACCTCATGGATACTCATCCGCCAGGCGTGTTCCAGATCGACGGCAATCTCGGCGGAGCCAACGGAATGCTCGAAGCCGTCATCCAGTCCCGCTGGTATCCGGACCATAGCGAGGTTGACTTGCTTCCCGCTCTCCCCAGCGTGTGGAAGCGCGGCGCGGCGACGGGTATTCGCGTGCGGGGCGGCTCCGAAATTGACGTGAAGTGGGAGAACGGGAAAGTCAGTTCATCGCACTGGCGCGCTTCGCAGGATGAGCCGTTCGATATCCGCCTGCCCTCCGGCCAGCACCTTCGCCGTTGGACTGCAAACGGAAAAAATCAACCGGTTCCCGCGGAAAGGGACGGCGCAGTTCGTGTCTCGGTGCGGCGGGGCGGCGTCTACGATTTGACGTTCGAGTAAACCGCGTTTCGCAAATCTACGCTGTGGGCGCCGCGGGAGCGTTGGAAGCGGCCGCTTCCCGCACCCGGTTCAACTCGCGCACGTACTGCGCGATGCCGACATCCGGCCGGTTGGCCCAGATCGGGGTGCAGTTGGGATATTCCTCGCAACTGCCCCAGTATTGCGCGTTGGGAAAGCGGTCCTGCATTCCCTTGGCGCAATCGCCCACGATGATGACATCTCCGTCCACTTCCGTCAGCTTCTCTTCGAACTGCAAACCGGTGAAGACGTAGAGCGGACGCTTGAGTTTCGCCAGCGTGCCATCCGCCTTGAGCTGATCGAGTTGAATGCGCACGATTGCCTTGCAGCCTGCTTCGCAGGTTGAACCCATAATCACATTCACGTTCGGATACTGGCCTTGCAGGATGGTGCTCTGCCGCCGGAAGCGGCGTTTTACTTTATCCAGGGGAGCGCCGCTCAATTGGATCTCGTCCATGTTGTTCGTGCCAAGCCCCTCCGCGGCGCCGAGCACAGTCGAAGGCACGTTCGTGCCGGGATAATCCCAGTCCATCAGCGCTTCGCAGATCGTATCGACCGCCACCGGGTCCGGTCCGCCGCAAATCGTGTTGAAATCCTTGATCAGATCTTCGCTGTAAGGGCTGAAGGGCCCATTGCCCTGGCACGCATACAGCGAATCCATCACGAACCATGTCGGATTCGCCGCGCGAGTGAGGTTGACGATCTTCTGGTAAATATCGTCGCGATGGCAGCGGACCATCCAATCGTAATCGGGCAGGTTGCCGAATTGCAGCTTCATCGCGCCCGTGAAGGTGGTGTGCACGTGAACCTTCATCTTCGGCAGCCCGATGTACACGTCCGCGTCACGCACCGGCCGCGGCACCGGGAATTCGTTGAAGCTGATCGGCCGGTCGATCTTGTACATGTCGAACTCGGCGTGCTCGAACGGGCACAACTCCACACCCGTCCGCCTCGCCACTTCGGTCACACCGCAGACATCCATGGCATGACGGGTGTCCGCGCCCATCGCGCAGCGCTCGCCGATCTGAATCCGCGCCGGATTTTGTTCCTGAACAAGCTCGATGAGCGATTCCAGCATCCGCGGGTCGGTGGTGAAGCCGGCGTTCGGATCGATCGGGATCACCGTGTTGATCTTGATGAGAACCTTGTCGCCGCGTGAGACGATGTTTTGCATTCCACCCATCGTATCGCCGGCAATCTCTTGAATCATCCGCTTGACGCAATCGAGTTGCTCGCGCGAATATTCCCCCGGGCGTCCCAGATTTTCATCGCTGTGCGCGATCGCCACCTTAGTTCTTTTTGGCATCTTGATCCTACTAGCATTGCATAAAACGCAATGGCCGTTGCAGGCCAGATCATGCTATCAGGAGCCTTCCGGCAAGTCAACGGAAATGCAAGCGCCCAACAATTGGTTTGACAATCGACCGTGGAATCGGATATAGTTCGACCCGAAAACAAGTGGCGTTTATGTTGAACACACCATCCATTCAACTGCCGGCACGATTCGTGTGCGCGGGCCTGTTTGTGGCCTTTAGCGGCGTTTTGCTCTTCCAATCCGCACGTGGCGCTGAAGGCTCCGCGCCCGTCAGGATGACCAAGGCGGAAGATCACAAACGCACAATGGATCTTCTCCACATCACGGAACTCCGCCCCGGCAAAGCCGGACGCGACAAGGCCGACCCGAATTTCGCCAACTACGACGAAGCCAAGGCGAACCCATTTCCCGATCTGCCGGACCCTTTGAAGTTGAAGAACGGCAAGAGAGTGACGAAGGCAGCCGACTGGTGGAGCAAGCGGCGTCCGGAAATCGTTGAGGATTTCGACCGCGAGGTTTATGGCCGCGTGCCCAAGACAACGCCCAAAGTCAAATGGGAAGTGGTCAGCACCACGCCCGGGAAGAACGGCGACACCGATATCGTCACCAAGCAATTGCTCGGAGTGGTGGACAACTCCTCCTATCCGGATATCGAAGTGAAGATCGCGCTCACGCTCACCACGCCCGCCAATGCGAAGGGGCCTGTGCCGGTAATCATGCAGTTCGGCGGCGGTTTTGGACCGGGCGCTGGTCGGGGAACACAAGCCTCTGCCGGACCACCGTACGGTCCGAATGCGTTTAATGCTCCTCCGCCGCAATTAGGGGCGCCGCCGGCGGGCGCTGCGGGCCGCGGAGCGCGGGGAGCTCGCGGCGCTGCCCCCGGATTCGGCTTGGGCGGCGGCCGCGGACCCTCCGGCCCCACATGGCAACAGCAGGTGCTCGCGAAAGGTTGGGGCTATGCCACGCTGAATCCCGGCAGCATTCAAGCCGACAACGGCGCCGGCCTGACGCTCGGAATCATCGGGCTGTGCAACAAAGGCCAGCCGCGAAAGGCAGACGATTGGGGCGCCCTTCGCGCGTGGGCCTGGGGCGCGAGCCGCGCGATCGATTACTTCGAAACCGATCCGGCGGTGGACGCCAAACACATCGCCATCGAAGGACACTCGCGCTACGGAAAGGCGGCGCTCGTCGCCATGGCCTACGACCAGCGTATGTGGACGGCGTATGTCAGTTCGTCGGGCGAAGGCGGCGCAAAGCTGCATCGCCGCAATTGGGGTGAAATCGTCGAAAACGTAGCCGGAACCGACGAATACCATTGGATGGCGGGCAACTTTCTGAAGTATGCCGGCCCGCTGCACTGGAACGATCTGCCCGTCGATTCGCATGAGCTGGTGGCCATGTGCGCGCCGCGCCCGGTCTTCCTGAGCGCCGGAAAGGGCGGATATGACGCCGAGCCCGGAGGAGATAGCTGGGTGGACGCCAAGGGCACCTTCCTCGCCGGTGTCGGCGCGGGCTCGGTGTACGCGTTGCTCGGGAAGAAAGGTTTGGGCGTATCGGAGTTTCCTCCCATGGAAACGCTCATCGATACCGGCGATATCGCATTCAGGCAACATTCCAGCGGCCATACCGATCAACCCAATTGGCCGTACTTTTTGGATTTCGCGTCGCGGCACATGAAGTAGGCGCACCGTTCAGCCAAGCGTTGGGCCATTGGTTCGATGGCTGCTAAACTGAACAAAATACATTCTGAGATCGAACCGATGCCTCGAACAGTGAAGCGTGCGCCTCAAGAAACCCCGTCTATCCAGAGTCTGGATCGCGGCCTGATCATCCTGGAGGCGGTGGCCAAATCGGCGGATCCGATGTCGCTCGCCGATTTGGCGGATCTGCTCCACATCGATCGCAGCAGCGTCTTCCGCCTGGCCAACACTCTCAAGAGGCGCGGTTATCTGGCGATCTCCAGCCGCGGCAAGGACTACATTCTCGGGCCCTCCATCTGGCGTCTTTCGCGCCAGTACGACTGGAGCAATATGCTGATCACTCTCAGTCACGAGCACCTGAAGAAGTTGGCGTCCGCGACCAATGAGACGGCGCACCTGGCCGTTCGTGAGGGCAAACGAGCGCTGTTTATCGATCATGCCGCCGTGAACCATACCATCGCCGTCTCCGGCCAGACCGGCGAACTGGTCCCGCTGTATTGCACCGCGCACGGCAAAGCGCTGCTGGCCGATTGCGATTCCGCCCAACTGGAGGCGATTCTTGGCGCGCAGCCTCTGACCGGCTACACTCCTCAAACCGTCACCAGTATGCGAAAGCTGGTGAAACAGTGCGAGGAAATCAAGCGCCAGGGGTACGCTACCGACGAAGCGGAATTTCAGGAAGGCATTCGCTGCGTCGCCGCGCCGATTCGCGATCGCGACGGTTCCCTGATCGCTTCTATCGGAATTTCCGCGCCTATGACACGCTTCCCGCGCGAACGCTTCGGGCCCTGCAGCGAGCAGGTTGTGCAGATCGCCAATAGCATCAGCCAGGCCGTCGCGTCTCGCGAAGACTAGCCCTTACGGCTTTCCTTCAGCCGCCGCAAGCGCGAACAGAACGAATTCCCGGCCGTTCACTTCGTACACGGCGGCCACCCCCAGCGACCCGTTCGGCAGATCCTTCGGCGAGCAGGTTGTGCAGATCGCCAATAGCATCAGCCAGGCCGTGGCGTCTCGCGAAGACTAGCCGTTACGGCTTTCCTTCAGCCGCCGGAAGCGCGAACGCAATATAGCTTTTCGAAGTTGCCGGGGGCGTGATTCCGCCGGCAGGAACGTACGCTCCGGGCGGATAGCCATTGCCGCCGGAAACCGCGAATAGAACGAATTCCCGGCCGTTCACTTCGTACACCGCGGGCACGCCCAGCGACCCGTTCGGCAGATCCTTCGCAAAGATCAACTTGCCCGTCTCTTTATCCAGCGCGTAGAGCTTGGAATCGTTGCCAGCGAAAAGCACCAGTCCTCCGGCGGTGATGACCATGCCGCTCTTCGGAAACACGTTGCCTCTCATTTTGTCGCTCGGGCCGGCTTGCGGGACATCGCCGTACGGCGCTTGCCACTTGATCTTTCCGGTATTGAGGTCGTATGCGGTAATGCTGCTCCAAGGCGGCTTGATGACGTATCCTTCGTTGCCGTACCCCGTTTTATACCGCGACGGCGGCGCATCGACATCGGCCGGATAATCGGGCTCGCGCATCCCGCGTGCAAAAGCAGCGGCCATCGGATTAGCCACGCCTGCCGCCGGATTCGTGAGAAACGCGATCAGCGCATCCATCGATGGCTCTGGAATTGAAGAGAAGGAAGGCATCCCGCCTCTGCCGTCGGTGATCACCTTGCGAGTGGAATCTGCGCCAAGCCTGCTGATTACGGCGTCGATGCCCGGCCCGCGATCGCCTTTGAGATCCGCGCCGTGGCAGCCCTCACAAGCCTGTTCGTAAACCGAGCGGCCGATCTGTGCCGGCGTCGGAGCGCCACGTCCCGCGGGACCGCCTCGACCGCCAGCTGCGCCCCGGCCGCCTGCCGGGCGCGGACGCTCGGGGATCAGGCCTCCGTTATTAGCGGCCGTCGACTGCCCGGCCTCGACCAGCTTGAGAATGGAAGGCATGTCCTTGGACATCACGTACACGGTCCCGTCTGTCGGGTCGGCGGCGCTCCCGAAAAACAGCGCTCCGCCGTTCACGCTCGGAAGGCTGATCGTGTCGATCAATCCCGGCGGTGTGTAGAAGCCGGTTTTCGCGCTGGAGAGCCGGTCTTTCCACCACGCAATCTGTTCCGGCTTCATAAAGCCCGTGTACAGATCCTTCACCGTCATACCCTGCCGCCCGAAAGGCGGCACAACCGTGGGGAATGGCTGAGTCTTCGAGGCGATTTCACCCGGCACGTCGCTCGCCGGCACGGGGCGTTCCTCGATCGGCCACAATGGTTTTCCCGAGACTCGATCGAACACGTACAGGAAACCGTTTTTCGAAGCGAGCGCAACTGCATCCACGGACTTGCCCCCGTGCTTCACAGTCACGAGTTGCGGCGCGGCATCGGGATCGTAATCCCACAAGTCGTGATGAACGGTCTGGTAGTGCCAGAGATACTTTCCGGTGCGCGCGTCCAGCGCCAGCAGGCAGTCGGCGAACAAATTGTCGCCTTTGCGATCCCCGCCGTAAAGTTCGTATTTCGCCGAAGCCGTGGGGAGATAGACGATCCCGCGTTTTTCGTCGACGCTGAATTCACCCCAGACGTCAACACCGCCCATATACTTGTACGCGTCCTTGGGCCAGGTGTCGTATCCCATCTCTCCCGGTCGCGGGATCGTGTGAAAAACCCAGACCAGCTTGCCCGTGACCACGTCGAACGCGCGAATGTCGCCGGGAGGAGCCAGATAGCCTTCACCCGTGGCGCTCCCGAGGATGATGATGTTTTCGAAGATGCGCCCCGGTGTTCGCGATGCCAGTGGCCGCGTGGTACGGTCGAGGCCGGTCTTCAGGTCGAGTCTGCCGCCGTCGGCGAAGCTCTCCACCAGTTTGCCGGTGCGCGCATCTATCGCATACAGATAGCCGCTCGCCGAGACCAGGATGCGGCGGTCGGAGCGATCCTTACTCTCCCAATAGTTGGCGCCGCGCTGGCCGGAGATTCCGCCGCGTCCCGGAAAGCCTCCGCCGCCTCCGGGAGATTCGAAGGAGTGCGTCCATATCTCTTTGCCCGTAGCGGCGTCCACCGCAACCAGCGCGCCTTGCTTGGCTGCGAAGTAGGCCACGTTATCGACGACGATGGGGCAAAACGTATAGCTCGGATCCGCGGAAGTGTCGTAACTCCACGCCACCTGTAGCTTGTTCACGTTGCTCTTGTCGATCTGCTTGAGTGCGGAGTAGTGTGAGCTGTCGCTTCCGCCCAAGTAGTCTCTCCACGTCGTTCGCGTCTGCTGAGCAAAAAGCGTCGTCACGCCTGCAAGCAGCAGTGCGACAGCGGAAATATGGCGCATCAGTTCATCTCCCTCCCTTGCGCGCGGGTGGCCGCATTTGATTCCAGAAAATGAAAGTACCCTTCGGCCCCGATGTCACTATATCCGGAGCGCCGTCGCCGTTGAGATCCTTCACCACGAACTGCGAACCCACTCCGGACCGGTTGTGGATCAGTTCGGGAACGAACTCCGCGCCGCCTTCCGCCTTCGGATTGCGCACCGTCCGATACCAATACAGCACGGCGGGTCCGTTGGTATCGGGATCCAGGTGGCTCTCCAGGTGCGAGAAAAGGCGCTTGCCGGTGATGACGTCGGGGACGCCGTCACCGTCCAGGTCGGCGAATGCCAGGGCGTGCAGTTCGGAGAATGTTACTCCTCCGGCGTTTCGGGCGGCGAAATCGCCCATGATGTCGTGGCGGACGAAAGAGATTGTGCCTTTCGCGTCGCGCTTCTGCTCGAACCAGGCGAGGCCGAATCCGTGCGCGTTGAGCGACGTCACAACGTCGGGCAAACCATCGCCGTTCACGTCGTAGATTCCCATTTCCGCGCCGCCGTTGCCAAAACTCTCGGGATGGAACTTCCAGGGACCTTCCGCCGCGCCCCCAGCCGGCTGTTCCCACCAGCCGCGGCTGTTGACGACGTCCATTCGGCCATCGCCGTTGATATCGCCGATGCCCATACCGTGCGGGCCGCCGAGCCCCGGTTCCGAAATTCGATGTTCCTTCCACTGGGCGGTAGGGTTGGCCGGATCGGGCTTCGCGTAGCTCAGCGTGGCGCCTGGTCCGGCGAAGAGCACTTCGGGTTGGCCGTCGCCGTCGAGATCGCCGAATACCTCGATTTCGCTCGTCGCGTCGGGAATTACGTTGTATCGATCCCAGCGCCGGTTCGGCACTTTCGGATTGACAAACAGATAAATCGGACGCGAGTCGGTCACCAGCAGATCGTTCCAGCCGTCGCCCGTGTAGTCGTGGACGAAATACGTCATGCCTTCGGGGAAGGTGCTGGGCGCGTAGGTCCGCGCCGCGGTGAATTCGTGCCGGTCTGTGTAATTTGGACCGAGGAAGTAGAACGGTCCGGCGATCACATCGGGAATTCCGTCGTGATTGACGTCACCGGTGGCTGCGCCCCATGAGTAGAAGAAGTCGCTGAGGCGCTGCATGCGGAAGTGCGTGGAGACTTTTTCGGCGGGCTCGTGCTTGATGTTGAGGTCCTGGTAAGCGATGTCGCGAAACTTCACTGGGCCTGACCCGGCAACGTGCAGCGCCACCGGCCCGTAGCCCATCATGCGGTCGTTGGTGGCGGTATTGCCGAAACCGCGCCGTCCGTTGAGAGTCGTCCAGACCATGTCCATGTCGACAATGACCTGCGCCGAATTCCAATCGTTCGCAACCGGCGCCGGACCCGCGGGCATGCCGCGCCCGCCCCTGCCGCCTCTGCCGCCGCGCCCCGGGCCGCCGCCTGCGCCACTCGCTTTAGCGGCTTCGGCCTGCTCTGCCTGGTATTCGGAAAGTGTCGGCGCGATTTTGGCAAACCCCGGCACCTGCGCCTGGCCGTTCGATGGCGGACCCGTCGCCACACGCGAAAACTGAGCCGTCGCGCGAATCAACTTCGTTCGGCTGATTTCTTTTCCGTCCGCGCTCAATTCCAGTTCGTACGAATCGGTGTCGCCCGCCTTGATCGAGATATACACGCCCTTCAGTCCGCCGCCGGAAGTATTCTCCGCCCGCAGCAAAAGGCCGGCATCGCATTCGGCGGCGCAGTGGAAATCCGTGTAGAACTGTAGATCCTGGTAGCTTTTGTCGAGGACGAGCCAGCCGCCTTCGGGACTGGAGGGCGAGCCCGTAATTTCACCGTTTTCCGCGCGCCAGGATGCAGCCCCCAGCGTGCGCAATCCGGCAAGGGAAGAGCCCTTGAACACCGCGTCGGGAACAAAATCGTGAGTTGCTGCGAATACTGCGCACACCACAGCCGAAGCGGCGGCGAGGATTGCCGGCAATCTTCTCATGACCGAACGCCTCATTTCGACTCCCGGCATAGAGCTTGCACATTATGCAACAGTCTATGCGCCACGCACAAAGTGGATTGAGAATATCATAAGCCACCGAAACCGGCAACAGGAAAGGTAGCGACCGGTCTCCAGACCGGTTGCACGCCCTACGACCGGAACGAATACCCGAGCTTCACCAGATATTCCTTGCTCACCCGTGCAGTTTCGAGCGGCTTGAGCGGAGCGTCCGGACTGGGGTCGAGTTCCACCATCACAATCTTCATCTCCGGCGATTGCTCGAACAGGTCGAGCACCGCCGGCAGGTTCACTTTGCCCTGCCCCAGCGGACAATACTGCGCCCAATACCGGCCTCCGTTCCAATCCTTCAAATGGACGTGCCGGATGATGGGCAGAAAGTCTTTCACCACCTGCACCGGGTCGGAGCCGCCCTTGGCGAGCTGCCCGACGTCCGGACCGAATTTGACCACGCGCGTGTCCACCGCGTGCAGCGTGGAATACACTTCATCGCGAAGTTCGACGCAAGTGCCGGTGTGCTGATGCAGCACCGCCGTCACGCCCTGATCGGCTGCCGCTTTGCAGATTTCGTTCAGCGCCGCGACAATGTTGTCCTTGCTCGCGCTGAAATCGTAATTCGAGCGGCGAACGCCGTTCGGCCCGATGACTGCGGTAACGCCTCCGCATTTGCGGATCAACTTCGCCCAGCGGATAATCTTCGCCACCTCATCGGCACGCTTCGATGGGTCTGTCAGATTGACGTTGCAGTACGCCGAGATCAGCGGCAGCTTGTTTTCCTGGAGGACTTTGTCCAGGCCGCCCTTCGGCTCCCAAGCCTCCAACACCTCGCCGAACGTCTCATAGCCGTTGTAGCCGAGCGACGCGACATCGGGTATAGCAGTCGCCGCGTCCTCCGGCCGGTAGCCCCAGGTGATGCCCGTATGGCCGATTCGCAAACGCCGCTCCCGCTGCTGAGCGTGTCCCCAGCGGCTCGCTGCCGCCGCCGCGCCGGCGATCGCTGCCATTCGCGTGAGGAACTCGCGCCGTCCAGAGTGTCCGGTCATTTTGCCTCCTTTAGCTTCTAAGCGCACTTGCGCAATCTACCAGAACGGCTCTCCGGCCGGCACGAACTGGATCGGCACATCATGAATGAACGTCTTCATCCAATTGGCGAAATCCTCCATCCCGGGTTCCTCGGACATCACGTGCCCGAGCATGATGATGCCTTTCGGCATGCCGAGAGAAGTCGCGTCCAGCACGTACTCGACGTTGTCAGAGGAGCCGTCGGCCTCCTGCTGTTCTCCGCCGATCACCACATCGGCTTCCAGCGTCATGCGAGGCGTGGCATATCCGGGACCAATCAGTATCTTGCTCACCTTGGCCTTGGGGTCGCCGACGCAGCGAAGCGCGCGCGCCCCGGTCAGCCGCTTCACCTGGCTCGCGAACTCGCCCAGCGTGGTCTCCGGGATCGTGCGGATCCGCGGCGCCATCACCGCGTCCTCGCCCCCCTTCACGCCCACGCTGCGAACCTCCCCGACCACCGTATAATCGGGCTTCATCGCGTGCATGTTATCGTGATCGCGCCACACCACCATATCATTTTTGGCAATGAAATCCGTCTTGAGCTTATACAGCGGATTTTCGGTGAGATCCTTGGTATCGTCGCGGTCGTTCCAGAAGGTGTCTTCGTGCGTCACCACCATATTCAGTCCCGCCGCATGAGCGCGCTTCAGCATGCCGAACGTCGTCATCATCGTGACGGCGATTCCCTTTACCGTGACATCGGGGTTGCCGGCTTTGAAGGTGTCGCGATACGAGCGCTCGTTGAACGGAGCGTCGCTGTTTTTCTTGATCAGTTCGACAACCTCTCGCGCAGTCATTAGGCAGGCCTCCAATACGGATCGCCGGCATCGATCCAGGTAGCGGGAACGTCCTTCACCACGGATTTCAACCAGCCGGCGCATGCGCGCATTCCGGGTTCTTCGGAGACAACCCTGCCGACCGTAACCAGCGCGCGCTTCTCGCCGGCCGTGAACATATCCGCGGCGTACTCCGTGTTCTCCCATTCGCGAACTTCACCGGCCACCACCATATCCACTTCGGAATAGCGCGACCACATCGTTGCGGGCGTCATCGAGCCAGGCTGCACCAGCACGCGGCGCACCGTCGCTTTGCGGTCTCCCACGGCACGCAGGCCCGCCCGCAGCTTCAGGCGATCACGGATAGACGCGACAATGGCTTCGGCGGTCGATGGCGGAATTTCGTAAACGATGTCGTCCTTCACTCGCCCCTTCCCCCAGCCAAGCGCGCCCGCGAACGCTGTGAGCATTTCGTTCTCTTTGCGCGCCTGCCAGTGGTCGCGCAGGCGAAAGATCGCCAGGCCGTTCTTCTCGATGAATTCCCGTTTCGCCTGGACCACCGGATCGTCGGGACCGAAGCCCATCGGCCCGCGTCCACCGCCTCCTCCCGGCCGCGGTTGCCCGTCCTGACGCCCGTAGAACGTCGGCTCGTACGTGAGGATCAGGTTGGCTTTCGCCTTGACGGCTGCTTTCAACACGTCAAGCGTCGCCATCGCAGTGGTGGCGATTCCTTTGACAACCGTTTCCGGATTCCCTCCTTTCCAGCCATCCAGGCCGGTCGCGGGCCACTCGCCGCCCAGTTCGGATTGAATGCGCTGGATGACAACTTGCGCCGTGAGCGGCTCCGCGCCGGTAAGCACGAAGGGAGCCGCACTGGCGCTTCCGGCCAGCAGCGCGAACCGCCTGCGGCTGATGTCGGCGTCTTTCATTCCATCGCTCCTTCTCATTTGCCGGGCGCAGCCAGGCTGATCGTGATCCCCTTTAACGGCTTATCGTCAGCATCCAGAAACCGCGCGCAAAAGTCCGTCGCGCCGCCTGCGTTGATCACTGCCGCCCGCAGAACGTTTGCGCCCTTATTCAGCGTGAGCCGCTTGGAAACGCCGTCGTCGATCACCGTTTGCCTGTCGCCGTAGATGGCGGCGACCTCTTTCCCGTTCAGCCACCACACCGATGCGGCGTTGGAACCGATCGCCAGGCGCACTCCGGGCATCTCGCGCGGGCTGTTGACGATGGTGACCGCCCAGAACAGAACGTTCGACGTCGGCTTTCCGAGCGCGTTGGCGAAGTGATAGAGGTTGACATTGTAGAGTTTGGTCTCTACAGCGTGCCAGGTGAGCGTGGCATCGCCAACCGTGACCTTGTCGCCATCATGCGGAATCACTGTGAATTGACCAGGGAAATAATCCTTCTGAACAATGGCTTGAACGGCGCTATCCGTGAGTCCGTTGGCCGGGATTGGCTCGAGGATGAGCCACCGGGAGATGAAGCCATCGGCGGCCGGAGCCTTTTGCGCGCCCGTAGGGCTGATGAGAGTTGGCCCAAAGGATTGGGCAACAGCGGTGACGCTCAGAAGAGCGCAGCATGCGACGAGGCCGCCATGCAGGAACGGGTATATGCGTGGATAGTTCATGAAGATCCCACTTACGGCATCTTGATCAGCCAGCGTTGCTTGTCGCTCTTCGCGTCGAATTTGGACAGCGTTGCGGAACTCGCCCCCACAGCCGATAGCGCCATCGATTCATTGGAATTCGGTATCCCCTTCGGCTCGATCCGCCAACTGGCATCGGGAAGCTGCTCAATCCGCCACAGTTGTTCCGCTCCCCCGGTGAACGCCGGCAATACCACCAACTCGCCGCCATCCGTCGCCGCAAGCGCGCGGTCAGTTCCCGCGACCGTGATCTTGAAATAGGGCGACCCTGGATAGCCGCCGCCGTCAGGAGCCGGGGCGATCGTCCATTTTTGTTGCGCCTGACAAAGATAATTCGCCATCCGCGCATCGATTTTGCCTTCGGGCCATTTCGACGAAACCTGCGCGGCATCCTGTGCCGGGATCGGCGCACCGGTTCCACCGAACAACCCACCGCCGCCAGGGCCGCCTGGGCCGCCGCGACCAGCGCCTGCGGGAGGAGCGCCACCCTGCCCTGCTGCGCCGCCGCGACCCGGTCCACCGCCCGGCGCGCCGCCGCGACCGGGACCACCGCGTCCGCCGCGGCCGCGTGGACCGCCCACCGGAACTCCCTCAACCGCCATTTCCAGCGCCGTGCCCGTGCGCACGGATTCAATCTCGTACGTGCCTTCTTTCATGTTCTCGCCCGCGGAGGGCCAGCCGTCTTTCCACAACAGCGGCCGTATGTCGAGCACGCTTGCGCCGCCGCGATCCAGATCGGCCTCCCAGTGCATCGAAAACTTCTGCACGCCGTCTCCGAAATCGAGCAGGCCGAAGTGGCCGGGGCCGATAAACCGGCCGCCCGATCCGATCAACATTTTGCCGCCGCCCTGAATCATGTCGACGCCGTCGGGGTCCAGGTAAGGTCCGGTGACCTTTCGCGATCGCCCGACGCGGATGTTATACCCGGAGTCCGCGCCGCGGCAGCAGCTGCCGTGCGTGCCCAGAAGGTAATACCAGCCGTCGTGGAAGAACATGTCGGAAGCCTCGCAGTTGATCGCCAAGTCCCGGGGCTGGTCGTTCGGATTCACACGCTTGCCGGTTTTCGGATCGAGTTGCACCAGCCGTATGTAGCCGAAATACGATCCATACGTGAGCCAGAGGTGTCCATCGTTCGGATCCAAAAACACACCGGGATCGATCGCATTCGAGTCTTCCACGCCGTTGGAGGTCGCCACCACGCCGCCTTCTTCCCACTTGTAGTCGGGCGAATCCGGATCGAGCGTTTTGCTCCAGATCATGTTGACCGCGGCTTTCGGCTGCGCACCGATATTCGCCGCCACATACACGTAATACCGGTCGCCGATATGAATAACGTCAGGCGCCAGACCGCGCCGCGGCAGATTCGCGCCGCGCCGCCAGGTCCAACCGTCGTCCGAGACTAACCCGGCGCCCCCTGTGCCCCAGGTGTAGTACTTGCCATTACACTTCACGATCGTGGAAGGATCGTGGATTCCAATTTGGCCATCCAGTGCGAATGCGATCGAGGCGGCCACCGCGAGAGTGATGAGAACGGCAAATTTCATACCGGGCTATTGTACCCTCCATTCTGCGTCTATGTATAATATGCAAAATGGGTTTCGTATTCAAGAACAGAGGCTCGGCCCTAACCCGTCCTGCGCTCCTGGCCGGCATCTGTGCCGCCGGCGCGCTTTTCGGCATCCATGCGCTCCGCGGAGCGCCGCAATCCGTGCCCAATCCGGCTCCGGTTTTGAAGCAATATTGCAGTGGTTGCCATGGCTCCAACCTCGCCACCGCGGGCATTAATTTCGACAAGCTCACCTCCGCGCCTTCCGTCGCCGAAAACTATCAGGCTTGGCAAAAAGTAATCACCATGGTGGAAGGCAAGCGCATGCCGCCGAAAGGTATGCCCGCGCCTTCCGACGAGCAGCGCGTTCAAATCGTGAGTTGGATTCACGGTCAAATTGACGCGTACGTCAAGACGCACGCCGGCGATCCCGGCCGCATCACCATGCGGCGTCTGACCAGCGGCGAATACAACTACGCCATGCAGGATCTCACCGGCCTCGATATCGATCTCGGCATCGACGCTTCGAACGATGCCGTCGGCGGCGAAGGCTTCACCAATTTCGGCGACGTGCAGTTCATGCAGGACGCGAACCTGCAGCGTTACCTGGAAGCCGCCAAGAAAGTTGCCGACCACGCCGTGATCGGCGCCGGACCGCTCAGCTTCTATGTGGAAGGCGGTAAAACCGGCTTTGAAATGTCGGCGATTCACCGTGTCAAGGCCATCACCGATGCTTACGGCTTCCGTACCGTATCGGGCGAAGGCGGTTTCCCGTTCGGCCTGGAACGATACAGCAAGGCGCTGTTCGTAGCCTGGGAATATCAGCACCGCGCTGCCGCCGGCAAGCCCACAGCCACTTTCGTGAGCCTGGCTGCCCCTGAAGGAATCACCGCGCGTTTCGCGGAGCACGTTTATAAGACGATGAACCGCGCCGACCTGGTGTATCCCTCCACCGAGATGGCCGCGCGCTTCCACAAGCTGCCGCCGGCCGGCACGGACCTCGCCGTGGTCCGCAAGGACTGCGACGATCTGATGAAGTTCATCACCGGCTGGCCGGGATGGCTGTTCGCTCGCGGCGATGCGGCGCAGGGTGGCGCGGGCGACGAAAGCCCGCTCATCATCAGCGAGAAATCGCTGAAGGTAGAAGCGGCCCACCACTTCGTTTTCAACGCCGGTGGACGAGGCTTTCCGGGCGGAGGACGCGGAGCCGCGGGTCGTGGTGCCACCCCGCCGCCGGCGCCGACTACCGCGAAATTTTATCTCTTTGCAACGCCCGTCAATCCGGCAGCCAAAGGCAAGCCGGTCGTCGTCTGGCACAACCCCACCGTCACTTTCAGGGCGCCTGGGTTCGGCCGCGGCGCCACCACGGTTGCCGCAAACGCCAACGGGGCAGCCGACCCGAACGCCGTCGCGGCGGGCGCGGCAAAAGGCCGTGGAACTCCCGGCCCGGGTGTCCCGCTGCGCACAGTAGTCACCGAGGATTGCGCCCGGCGCCTGAAGTTTGGATCCAGCCCCGATGGCGCCCAAATCGGCCCCGATGATTTCGCGTCAGATCAGACCTCAACCATGATTGAAGTCGCCATCCCGCAAGGAATGGCGGGAGTCATCTTCCAGGCGAATGCCGGCATCGGCGCCGACCCTGACCAGGTGTTCCGCGTCATCCTCACGAATCGCGAAGACGGCGGCTCGCGCGGCATTCCCGTCCGCGCCATTCTCGGAAATCCGGACAGTGCCGGCTACAAGACGTTCAAGTCCGGCGTGCTGCAACTTGCCGCCGTCCTGCCCCCCAACTCTCAGGCTCCCGACACACCCGCCGATAAAGATCCGCCTCCGGAACCCTTCGACCCCACTTACAACGTTCCGGAGCACGACGCCTTCGATAACGACGTAAAGTACGTGCGCGATGACAACTTCCTTTACCGGAACATTCTCGACGACGAGACCCGCCGCAACCTCGATCAGGCTTGGGACGATGTCTATACGTCCTTCGAGTATCACGATCACTATTGGAAACTGATCGCCGAGCATTACCACCTCGCCAACCTCAAAGCGAAACACATTAGTGCACTGACCAAAGCGGATTTCGATTCCATGCCCGCCGAAGCACGCGCACATGCTGTGAGCCTGCGCGCAACCTACGATGCCGCCCAGGCCGCCGAAAAGGCAGCCCGCCCGGGCCACATCGAAGATTGCCTGCAGCTCGCGGCCCGAGCCTGGCGGCGGCCGTTGACCGAAAAGGAAACCGCTGCCCTTCGCGCCTTCTACCTGAAAATGTTGGCGGCCGACCAGGACCACGCTCGAGCCATTCGCGCCCTCATCGCCCGCATTCTGGTTGCGCCCGAATTCCTTTATAAGGTGGAACAGCCTGCCGCATCCCTAATCAAAACGGCGTCCACCTCCGCGGGCGCATCCGCTCCGTCGGCTCTCAACAACTGGGAACTGGCGAGCCGCATGAGCTTCTTCATGTGGGCTTCCATCCCCGACGATGAATTGCGCCGCGCCGCGAAAGCCGGCGAGCTGAGCGATCCCAAGCATCTGCGCGAACAGACTGCACGCATGCTGGCCGATCCCAAAGCGCGCCGCATGTCCACGGAGTTCTTCGGCCAGTGGCTCGGCTTCTACCACTTCGACCAATTCAAAGGCGTCGACACCAGCCGCTTCCCCGAATTCACTCAGGAAGTGAAATCTTCCATGTACGATGAGGCAGTCTCGTTCTTTGAGTACATGCTGCGCAACAACCGGCCCGCGAGCGAATTGCTTGGTGCGAAGTACGATTTTTTGAACGCGCCCCTCGCCAAGTATTACGGAATCACTCAGGACATCAAGAGCAAGACCCAGATGGAAAAGGTGGAGAATGCCGATGCCTTCCACCGCGGCGGTTTGTTGCGCCTGGGCGCAATTCTAACCTCCACGTCCGCGCCTCTTCGCACCAGCCCGGTGCGCCGCGGAGATTGGGTGCTGCGCCGCATCCTCGGCATTGCCGTCCCGCCGCCGCCTGCCGATGCCGGTTCTCTTCCGAACGACCCCAAACTCTTCGGCGGCCTCTCTCCGCGCGAGCGCCTGCAGGTGCACAAGCGCAACGCAACCTGCGCGAATTGCCATACACGCATCGACCCCCTCGGCTTCCCGCAGGAACATTACGACTCCACGGGCCGCTGGCGTGAAAAGTATGCCGAGGGCCAGAACATCGACGATTTCGGCGATCTGAGCGACAACACTCGCATCTCCGGCATCGATGGGCTGCTCGACTATCTGCAGACCCGGCAATCGGCGGAGGTGCGGCGCACGCTCGCCCATAAGCTCGTCGGATACGCGCTCGGCCGCACGGTTCAACTTTCCGACGAGCCGTTGATCGAAAGCCTGGCCCAGGCCGGCCCCACTGCCGGAATCGGCGATCTGGTCGCCGACGTTGTGGTCAGTAAGCAGTTCCGTAGTCGCGCGGCTGCCGGCGCTTCGGCCCCGGTCGCTCGTGTCGACGTTCAACCCAAGATACCGAACCTATTAGCTAAGACAGGTGGACAATGAACAAGCCCGAATCCAAATCGAGACGTCACTTCTTGCGCGGAGCCGGCGTGGCTCTTGCATTACCGTGGATGGAATCGCTTCCCGTGTTCGCGCAGGAGCAAGGCCCCGCAGCCGCGGCGGCTGCCAACAAACCTCCGCTGCGCTTCGCCACCATCTATTGGTCTAACGGTATCAAGCCGGCGCACTGGTGGGCCAAAGGCAGCGGCTCGGATATGGAGTTCGGGCCCAGCGCCGCGCCTTTGAAGGAGCATGCGCAGGATATTGTCTTCATTAAAGGCCTCTACAACGAGCAGGCCTACAAGAACCCCAGCCCGCACCAGGGCCGCAACGCCAATCTCCTCTCGGGCGCCTGGGTCAGTTCAGACCCGAGCGTCATCCGCGTCGGCACGTCCATGGATCAGGTGCTTGCGCGAGAGATCGGCGCACGCAGCACCGTTCCCAGCATGGCGCTCGGCATCGAGCCCAACGAATTGCGGCTGGAAGACGGCCTCTCCATGATCTACGGGTCGAACATCTCGTGGGAAACGCCCACCCGCCCGGCGACCAAAGAGATTTACCCCGCGCGTGTCTTCGATACCCTGGTCGACGACGGCAAGGGCCGCAAACTCGATCGCAGCATTCTCGACGCCGTGCTGCAGGACACCCACGACCTTCAGCCTAAAATCAGCACCGGCGATCGCAAGAAGCTCGACGAGTATCTGGAGTCGGTGCGCTCCATCGAAAAGCGCATCGATACCGCCAACAAGCAGGAGCGCATCGAGGGCTGGCGTCCGACTCTCGAAAAGCCCAACATGCCCCGCCCGGCGAACGAGATTCCGCAGAACGTTCCCGATCACATGAAGCTGATGCTCGATCTCATCGTGCTCGCTTTCCAGATGGACAAAACGCGCATCGCCACCTGCATGCTGAACAATGACCTTTCACAGATGAACTTCAAGTTCCTGGAAGGCTGCCACGGCGCGCTGCATCTTGACTTGACGCACAACGGGCACGTCCCCGAGCTCGAAGCCATGTACCTGAAGTCGAATCAGTTCCACATGAAGCAGTTCACTTATCTGGTACAGCGCCTGAAAGCCATCGACGAAGGCGGCTCCTCGCTGCTCGACAACTCGATTCTGCTCTTCACTTCGAGTCTGTACGATGGCGACGCTCACGGCGCGGATCAACTGCCCATCGTCCTGTCCGGCGGCGCGCAGGGCGCGTTGAAGGGCGGCCGAGCTATCGATTTCCTCGATAAAGGCAACGAGAATCGCCGCGCCTGCAGTTTGTACCTCTCCATCATGGATCGCATGGGCGTCAAACTGGACCGCTTCGGCGACACAGATAAACGGCTTCCCGAAGTTTTCGCATAAACCCGGGCGTCTTACCGCCCTCCCGCCGCTGGAACGGATGCGGCTTCGGCTGCCTGAATCTCACGCGTGGGATCGACGGCCAGCCAGGTGATCGCCCCGGCCATCGCAAAAGCGGCAGCCACCACGAACGAAGCAGTCCAGCCAAAATGCGCGGCGATCCACGGCGTGAGAGACGCCGTAACCGCGCCGCCGAATTGGCCGCACATGTTCATCACTCCTGAAACCGAGCCCGCGGAAGCGCCCGTCAACCCCGCCGCAACCGACCAATACGAGCTTTGCGAAAGGTAAAGAGACCCCGCCCCGCCCGCCAATACAACACATGCCATAGGCGCGTTCGTAACCTGCGTCCCCAACGCCACGAACACCGCGCACGCCGCCAGCGCCACCACCGCGATGGTGCACCGTCCCATGCGCTTCCCATACCGCGCCGTAATGCGGTCGCTGATCCATCCGCCCAGCGGAGAGCCGGTCATCATCGCAATGAACGGCAACATCCCATAAATCGCGCTGGCCTTCAGATCCTGATGCCGCACTTCGGCAAGATAAGTGAAAAACCACGAGAAGAACAGATACGCGACATAGCAAAAACAGAAGTAACTCGCGCTGAGGGCGATTACTTCTTTGCTTCGCAATATGGCGCTCCATGGAATAGTGCCCGAACCTGCCGGAAGAGGAGTGCCGATTCCGGCGCGGATGTGAGCCAGTTCCTCGGGCGCGGCCCAGGAGTGGTTCTCGGGCTTATCCGCGGCGATGAGACGCCACCCCAGACCCACGCCGCACCCCATCACAGCCGTAATCCAGAAGGTCCAATGCCAGCCGTAGTTGCGGATGATCCACGAAATCAGCGGCGGCGCAGTGGCTGCCCCGGCGCCCACCCCGGCGAAGATGATGCCGTTTGCCAGTCCACGCTCCTGCTGCGGAATCCAACTTGCCACCATGCGATTCGTCGATGGGAACACGCACGCCTCGCCGCTGCCCAACAGGAACCGTACTGCCAGCAGGAGCGGGAGCGCGAACACAATCGTGGACGGCGTCCAAGCCGTTGCGGACGTGAAGAGCGCGTACCAAACCGTCACCGCCCCCAGTACGCGGGCCGGCCCATACCGGTCCGCCAGCCGTCCTCCTGGAGCCTGGAAGATCGCGTACCCAAGCACGAATGCGCTGAGCACCCATCCCAGTTGAATGTGCGAAAGATGAAACTCCTGTTCGATGAAGCGCCCGCTGATCGAGATGTTCACGCGGTCCAGGTAGGTAACCGCCGCAATCAGGAACATCCAAAACACTAAAACCCACCGGAACCGGCCGCGCGCAAGAGTTTTCATCGCCACTCCATGTATGCGCATTGTGCAATAAGCAAAGCGATTTACGCAAGTACGCTGCGGCGGGTGTAGAATGGCGGCTGATTCTGAGATCCGTTTCGATGGGGGGAATCCACATGCGAATGCTCCGTTATGCGCTGCTCTGCTCTCTGGCGGCCGCGCCGGTCGCCGCCCAGAGAGGCCCCACGCCGTATTACGAGGACACGAACAACATCCCCGTATCGCCCGAAGTGCATGCCGATAAGACCGTGACCTTCCGCCTCTTCGCCCCGAAAGCAAGCGAAGTCGAATTGATGGGATCGCCCGGAATCCTGGAAGTCATCAAAAAGCCGATGCCGCTGAAGCGCGACGAGAAGGGAGTGTGGAGTTTGACCGTCGGTCCGCTGCCCCCCGGTTTCTACACTTACGGCTACGCCATCGACGGCGGCCTTCGCATGCCAGATCCTTCGAACCCCAACCTCGAAGTGCGCCGGTGGGGCGACACCAGCATGTTCATAGTTCCCGGCGCGGAGAAAGCCATTTATGAGGAACGGCGCGTCCCGCATGGCACCGTCCACGTCAACTTCTACGATTCCTCCAACCTCGATACGGACCGCATGGTCTACGTCTACACGCCGCCCGGCTACGAGACCGCCAAGCAAAAGTATCCCGTGCTCTACCTGCTCCACGGCAATGGCCAGATCGAAGCCTCCTGGACTTGGACCGGCCGCGCCAACGTCATCATGGACAATCTCCTTGCCGATGGAAAAATCGTTCCCATGATCGTGGTGATGCCCTACGGCCACATTCCCCGCGAAATCAAGTCCGCATCGCCTGCGCCGTCCCGCCCCAATGACCCCGCCGTCATCGAGAAGGAGCTGTTAACTGCGGTGAAGCCCATGGTGGAAAGCCGCTATCGTGTGCTGACGGACCGCAATCATCGCGCCATCGGCGGCCTGTCGATGGGTGCGGGTCAGTCTATGTCCATCGGCCTGCACAATTTGGATCAGTTCGCGTACATCGCTGCGTTCAGCGGCGGCGGCAATCGCGCCGAATGGGAGAAAGCCGATTCCAACATGCTCAATCAGAAGCTCAAGGTCCTGTGGCTCGGCTGCGGCACCGAAGACCCCGGCTTTAACGGCGTCAAAGGAATGGATGACCTGCTCACGAAAAAGAATGTGAAGCACGTCTGGAACGTTTCCGGCGGTGGACACAGTTGGCCCAACTGGCAGGTCTATCTGTCGAAATACGCGCCCTTGCTGTTTCGCTGATCAGCCCGTAGGCGAGACGCGATATTCGCGTTCCCGGTAATCGAAAAACTGGAAGTCCGCAAACCGGCGCGTCCCGGCGAGATCCTGGCAGCACATGCCGGCAAAACCGCCCGTGAAATTCGGCAGGAATGGCGGTCCGGCTTCATCGGATACGATGCTGGCGTCGAACAACTGCGGCAGCCAAATCCATTCGCCGCCCTCGACGCGATATGCAAAATGCAGACGCTCGAAATCCACCTCGGCGCGCAGTTCCACCGCCTTGCCCGCTGGAATCGGCATCGCCGCCCCGATGTCCTCGGCTCGTCCCACATCGGGCAGACAAGACATCGCCCTCACAAACGGCTGCCCGCGCTGCTCGCACGAAACGTACAGGTAGTGGAACTTTGAGGCGTTGTAATAGTAAATCAGCCCGGCCATCTGCTGGAAGTTTTCGGGCTCGAATTCCATGCGAGTTGCCGCCGTGAAGCAATGCGCCTGCTGCCGCCGCGCCACCAGCGATTGCCGGAACACGCTGCCCGGCGAATCCAGGCCGTACAGCCGCAGCCAACCGCGCCGCGCCGTGAGGCTGAACAATTCATCCGGCAATGGCGACCGCAGCCATTGGAACTCGGGCGGCAGTTCGTTTCCCTCGAACCCGCGCCGCTCCGGTGCAGCGGGAAACGGATGCTCCGGCAGATCCGGAGCCTCAACCTCCATTCGCGGAACGCGTTCCCCATCCGCCGTTCGCAGCCATCCGTCGTCACACCACCTCATCCGCTGGATCGCGGTCTCGCGTCCCAGCGTGCACCGCCCGCGATTGCGCAAAGGGCGTCCGCAAAGGTGCGCCATGTATGTCTCGCCGCTTGGCGTGTCCACCAGATCGGCGTGCCCGGCGCGTTGCAATTCGACATCGGGACGGTCGCGGGTTGTCAGGATGTATGTGTCCGGGTGCAGTTCGTACGGCCCCCGCAACTCGCGCGACCGCGCCATCGTCACCGCGTGCCCCCAGCCGGTGCCGCCTTCCGCCGTCAGCAGGTAATAATAGCCGTTTCGCTTGTAAAGATGCGGAGCTTCGGTGAGACCGATCGAGGTGCCCGTGAAGATCAGCGAGCGATCGCCCGTCAATCTACGCTCCTTCGCCGAGTACTCCTGCAGTACGATTCCCGCGAAACGGTTGCGCCCCGGGCGATGATCCCAAAGCATGTTGACCAGGTACTTGCGCCCGTCGTCATCGTGAAACAGCGAGGGGTCGAAGCCGCTGCTGTTGAGAAAGACCGGGGCGGACCACTCGCCGTCGATCTCCGTCGCGGTCACCAGGTAATTGTCGAGGTCGCGAAACACGCATCCGGAATTGGCGCCCAGCGTAGTCGTGCCGTAGCGTTTCACGTTCGTATAGATCAGGTGGAACTCGCCGCCGTCGTAGCTGAGACAGGGCGCCCAGATGCCGCAGGAATCCGGAACTCCCAGCATGTTCAACTGCTGCGCGCGCCGCAGCGGACGGGTGAGCAACCGCCAGTGAACCAGGTCTCGCGAGTGGTGAATCTGCACGCCCGGATACCACTCGAACGTCGAGGTCGCGATGTAGTAATCGCTTCCCACGCGCAGAATCGAAGGGTCGGGATTGAATCCCGGAAGTATTGGATTGCGGATGACTTTCATGACGTCTCAGCCGCGGCGGGAACTTCCCGCACTACCGTCCAGAGCACGATCGCGCCGAGCACGTCGAACCATCCCAGGCAAACGAAGAATGGCGCGTATCCTACCGTGGACACCAGCCCGCCAATCAGCAGCGAGAACAGCAGCAGACCGGCGTTGCCGAACAAGCCTGCCATTCCCGCCGCCGTGGCGACTTCGTTCTTTCGGAACAGGTCGGACGCCATGGTGATCACAGTAACCGATAGCGTCTGGTGAGCGAACCCGGCCAGGCTGAGCAGCGCGATCGCCGTATACGGACTGGCGACGAACCCCGCGGTGCCGACGCCCAGCATGAGCACGGCTCCGATCGTAAACGTCCATCGCCGCGCGTTGATCACGCTCAGCCGCGCCCGCTTCTGCAGAGCCATCGCCAGCGCGCCGCCGAAGATACAACCGAAATCGGCTGCCAGGAACGGCATCCACGCAAAAAGCGCAATCTGCTTCAAATCGAAGTGGCGCACTTTAGTCAGATAAAGCGGAAGCCAAAACGTCAGAGTGCCCCAGGTCGGATCGGCAAGAAAGCGCGGGATCGCGATGCCCCAGAAGTTCCGCTGCGCGCAAATGGCGCGGAACGAGGGGCGCGAGCCGTCTCCCCGCAGATGCTTTTCCTGACCGGCGGCAATGTAGTTGCGTTCCGCTGCGGAAATGCGCGGGTGCGTCTCCGGCGAGTGATAAAACAGAAGCCACAGCACCACCCAGAACACCCCGAGACCGCCCGTGATCAGAAAAGCGAATCGCCAGTTGTACGCCAGAATCGCCCAGGCGACCAGCGGAGGCGCAAGCATGGACCCGAACGAAGCGCCGATGTTGTACACGCCGCCGGCGAGCCCGCGCTCCCGCGCCGGAAACCATTCGGCCGTCGCCTTCATGCCCGCCGGGTTCGCCGACCCCTCGGCGAAGCCGAGCAGTCCACGCAGTCCCGCCAGCGCTTGCCAGCTATTCGCCAGCCCGTGCGCCATGTTGATCAGGGACCATGCCACCGCGAAGATTGCGAAGCCGGCCTTCAACCCGATCACGTCCAGCAGATAGCCGGCGATAGGCTGAGCCATGATCGTGCCCTGGAATGCGCCCACAATCCACGAGTACTGCTTCTCGGTAATGTGCAAGTCCTGAAAGATCGTCGGAGCGGCGACCGCCAGCGTGCTCCGCGTCAGGTAGTTGACGATGGAGCCGAGCATGATCAACCCGATCATCTGCCAGCGAATTGATCCGGTCTTGCTTTTTCCTGGAGCAGCCACGATTGCCCATTATTCTAGATCAGTTGCCTATTATGCAACAGCCCGGAACGACATTCCCGCTTCCGGAGGTATACTGGCCGAGACCAATGGCAAAGGCGGCCCGGCAGCGGAGAAGAGCGGACACCACCGTCGGGCGTGCTGCGAAGCCCACCAGGCGAAGCGCCCACGCATTGCGCCTGCTCGCGATATGCGGTCTGCTCCTCGTCGCCTATTCGAATTCGTTCCAATCCGGCCTGGTCTTCGATAACGCGCCCATCATCGGGCAGGATCCTCGCATTCGCCACGTGACCGCCGCCAACCTGGCCGCCATCGCAACCGGCAGCTATCGCTACTCGAACCCGAGCGTCGGCCTCTACCGACCTCTGACCACTTTCTCCTACCTCGTGAACTATGCGGTCCTCGGCAATGAGTTGCGCCCCGCGGGATACCACGCGGTCAATCTCGCCCTGCATTGCGCAAACGTAGCGCTCGTTTATGCCATCGGAATCGCCGTTTTCGCGGAAGCCGCGCCCGCCTTCGCGCTCGCGGCATTGTGGGGCGTGCATCCCGTGCTCTCCGAGTCCGTCACCAACATCGTCGGCAGAGCGGATCTGCTGGCCGCGCTCGGTGTCCTGGCCGGCCTCTTGCTCTACCTGAAAGCTCCGTCGGTTCCGAGCCGGCTCAAGCCCCTATGGTTCGCGGGACTCTGCATTTCCCAGGCCGCCGGCATTTTCTCCAAAGAGAGCGCCGCCGTCCTTCCCGGCCTCATGCTGCTGTGCGATCTCACCTGCCGCAACCGACCGGCGTGGCGTTCGCGCGCGTATGCCTGGTCCGCCGTGGCAATCCCGCTCGCGGCATACTTCTATCTACGCGCCCAATTGCACCAGCACATGGCGATCCCGTTCGCCGATAATCCACTTGTGCATGCGGGCTTCTGGACCGCGCGCCTGACCGCCTTCAAAGTAATCGGCAACTTCCTGTGGCTCTTCCTTTGGCCCGCGCGCCTCTCGGCCGATTATTCGTTCAACGCCGTGCCGTTGTTCGGGCAAGCCTCCGGCTGGCAGGACGCCGCGACCCTCATCGCCTTGGCTCTTTGCGTCTCCGCGGCGGCGCTGATCGCCGTTCTTGCGATGCGCGGGCAAGCCCGGAAACCCGCGTTTTTTTTCCTCGCGTTTTTTTTCGTTGCGCTGGCGCCCACATCGAATCTCATCATCCTCATCGGCAGCATCATGGCGGAACGCTTTCTCTACCTCCCTGCCGTGGGCCTCTCCGGCGCGGCCGTCGCAGTGATCCTCGCAGCGGTCAGGCGCGGTCTTCGCACGCCGCGATCCTCACGCGCCGCCTGGGCCGCGGCGGCAGTCGCCTGCTGCGCTCTCGCCGCGCGAACCTACGCCCGCAATCTGGATTGGAAGGACGAACTCAGCCTCTGGACCAGCGCCGTTGCCGTCGTCCCTGACAGCGCAAAGGCGCATTACGACCTCGCCAAAGCCCTCGAAGCCACGCCCGGCCGCGCGATCGAAGCCATCGCCGAGTATCGGGAATCGCTCCGCATCGATCCCGGGCACGCCGACGTGCACGATAACCTGGCGAACGCGCTGTCCGCTATTCCCGGCCACATGCCCGAAGCCATCGCGGAATATCAGGCTGCCCTGCGCACGCAACCGGATCGCGCCGAGCCGCATAATGATCTGGCGAACGCGCTCGCCGGCATTCCCGGACGCCTGCCGGATGCCATCGCCGAATACCGCGCCGCGCTGCGAATTCAGCCGTCCAACCCGGAGGTCCACTACAATCTGGCGAACGCTCTGCTTCGTCTTCCCGGTGGAGAAAGCGAGGCAATCGCCGAATATCGCGCCGCGCTCAGCATCGATCCCAATCACGCCGATGCGCGCGAAAATCTCGCCGGCGCCCTGGGACGCACGCCGGCCGGCTTGCCCGCCGCCATCGCGCAATATCGCGAAGCGTTGCGCATTCGCCCCGAATCGGCAACCGCGCACATCGGCCTCGCAAACGCGCTGGCCGCCACTCCCGGCGGACTCCGCAACGCGATTGCCGAATACCAGGCCGCCCTGCGCATCCGGCCGGACAGCGCGGAAGCCCACTACGACCTCGGCACGGCTTTGGCCGGCATCCCCGGCCGCTTGCCCGACGCCATCGCAGAATTCGAGGCTGCCCTGCGCAATCAGCCGGACCTCGTCGAAGCCCACGTCAATCTCGGCAACGCCCTCGCGCAGCTTCCCGGCCGGCGCGCAGACGCCCTCCGCGAATACGAGGCCGCCCTGCGCATCAGGCCCGACCCCGCCGTGCGCCGGATGCTCGAACAACTAAGGGCGGAGCATCGCCCGTAAATTCAGATCCGCTTCAGCGTATATTCCACCGTCTGGCCGCCGCCGCCGAAATCGACGCTCAGCTTGATCTGGTCCCCGGTCACCTTGCCTTTGTACTGCAGCTTCATTTCGTTCCCCTGAAAATTCGCATTGATGGTGAACGAGATGTTGTCGCCGTCAATCTTTCCGTCGGTAATCGTGGCTTTTCCCATCATCTGGCTCTCGGTTTCGCCGGTCAGCTTCGTGCCGTCCACCTTAAAGGTAAACGTCCGCTCGATAGCGCCGTTCGGACCTTCGGCCGTGCCTTTCCACTTCCCGCTGATATCCGCTGCCCACAGCGATATCGCCAATAACAGCACCAATCCTGCAACTCTTTTCATGAAGCTCTCCTTTTCACCTTCGAAGTCCTCGATTATTGGCCCGGACGCCATGCTAGCATGCTGGCGGCCAGCCAGTGCGCGTCTTTATCCCGATGGCAGCCGAGACAGGCGTTGGGACTCTCGGACGCGCCGAACCGCGCCGTCATTGCCGCGTCGGGAATCTCGTCGATCTGGTGGGAGCGGGCACGGAACATCAGCGCATCCATATTCCGCGGCATGTGGCACGAAACGCAGCGGCTGGCTTCGCTAGCGGCGCTATGCCGCGTATGCCGCTCCGGATGCTCGCGCAGTTGCTGGTGGCACTGCAGGCACATCTCATCGGAATCGGCAGCGAACTTGAGCGATTTCTGATTGCGAGCCGCGTCGTCCGGATGAGGATTGTGGCACGACATGCAAGTCGCGCCGCCCTCCCGGAAACAGCGCGATCGTTCGAAGGCCTCCCCGATGAACGTGGTCGCGCGGAAACGTCCGTCCGCGTAAAACACCTTGTGGCTGTAATCGGAAAGGAGATGCACGCCGTAGTCGCGCGAAAACGATGCGCCGCTCTGCGAATAGTTCACGGCTCCGCCGGCGTCCGGCTCGTGCGCCGCCGATTGCATGTGGCACTGCTCGCAGATGGCCACCGACTGCTCAGCCGAAACTTTTCGGAAATCCACGGGCAACGCTTCGCCGGAGGTCGTTCGCTTGGAACGCAACCCGCCCCGCATCGCGTCGGCGTGCGCGCGCGAGGGTCCATGACACATTTCGCAATCGATGCCGCCCTCGCGAAACTGCGCCGTCGTGGGAGACGCCTGTCCGCCTTCGTAACGCAACTGGCTGGTATGGCAAGGCGCGCAATCGCGCTGGTATAACGAGCCGTCCGGCGTGCCCTGGAAGTGCGCAATATCGGAGCGCGCGCTGCTGCCATCCACCATCTTCCAGTAATTCACCCATCCGCGTTCCACATCGCTGTACTGAATCGGCAGCACCACCAGCCTGCCGTCGGGCAATTTCGAAGCGTATGCCTGCTGCCATTTCGATCCGATCAGGCCATCCACCCGGTAGCGCGTCCACTTGCCGGAATCGGCGTCGCGCAGCTCGATGAAGCGCTTGTCGCCCTCCGCGCTCGTGCGGGCGTTGCCTCCGACCGTCTCTTCGCCCGAAAAACTGCCCATCACATCTCCCGCCGAGTAAGGGCGATACATTTTCGCCATACCCGTTTCCTTCCAGTTCCGGAATTCCGCCGCGTGACAGGGCGCGCACGCCGCCGAGCCCGCATACTCTCCGGGAACGGAATCGCCTTGACTGCGCTCCCAGGGCGGCACGCTCCAGTGCTGCGACGCTGCAAATTCATCGAAGCTTTGAGACCGGGGCTTCGCCGCGTACACCTCTTGCAAAGCACGGCGCGCAGCGTCCCGAAGCGCCCCGTTTGCCGCTTTCATCACCGCCGCGAAACAAGGCGCCGCCCCGTCCGGGTCCTTCCGCGCCTTTCGCGCTGCCCCGAGCGCATACAGCGCGACATAGTCGTTGGGTTTCGCGCGCAACGCGCCCAGCAGCCATGGTTCGGCATCCGCATAGCGCCCTTGCTCCGACGCCACGCGGCCCAGAGCGAAATTCGCCAGGTTTCGCAGCCCGTCCCGCACCTGCGGCCACTCCGCGGGCGCAATTGCCGCCGGCGGAAGCGCGCGCTCCAGGTGCCGCAACGCTTGCCGCGCGCTCGTTTCCGCCAATGGATATTCCTGGTGGCGCACGGCGAGATCCGCGACCATCGTCAGCAGAAAAGGATTTTCCGGCAGCAGCCGTAAAGCGCGCTTGCCCCACTCGATGGCCGCGTTATCGTCTCCCAGCACCGCCGATGCGCGCGCCGCCTGTTCGTAAGCTTCCCGCAGCATCACCGAACGCGGGTACCGTTCCACGAACTCCGCCGCCCGCTGCCTGCCCAGCCGCGGATCCTCCGTCTCCCATAGTTGCTTGAACGCCGCCCGCTCCTGCGAGTCCTGAATCTCGTCGAAGATCGAAGCCGTCTTCCCCGGCAGATTCGGACCGTTGGCGGTATCCACCTGCTGAGCCAATCCCGGGAAGACCAGCAGCAGCAGGCACATTCGCCTGAGCTGGATTTGAACGTTAGGCAAGTGACTCAATGGCGGCCGCGCGAAGCGCTCGCGCAGCCGCCTGTAACCTTGCTAGAAGGTGATTTTTGCCGCCAATTGCATCTGGCGCGGCGAATTGACTTGCGCCTGCCACTTCCCAAAGTTCGGATTGCCGAGAGTGGTGGCTCCGCCGATCGGGCCGAACGAAGTGCGATTGAAAACGTTGAACGCCTCACCGCGGACTTCCAGCCGGCCCCTCTCTTTGATGCTGAAGATCCGCGACAAGCCCACCGACTCGTTGAACCCATGCCACGTACGGAAGTCCGGGTTGAATCGCGTGGAATTGCCGAAAGCCGTAGAGGATTGCGCCGGGAAGAACGTCTGCGGCTGCAGATAGTTGTCTTTGAACGGATCGAACTTACCGGAATACGGCATCGTCCACCCTTCGTAAGTCGTGATCGTCGGCCGATTCGTGTACTCGCCGATCTGGAAGCTCGGAGCGTTCGTGCCGATATTCATCGGCAGCCCGCTTGCGTAGCCCTGTATGCCGGAAATTCGCCAGCCGCCCACAATCGCCGCCGGAATGCCTGTGGAGGCGAATCGCTTTCCGTGTCCCACCGGCAATTCGTAAACGTAAGTGAGTTTCAAGTTGTGAGTCTGGTCGAAAGATGCCACCGATTTGAGCAGCCGCAGGTTGTACATGTCGCCGTAGTAGTTGGCCGATTGGAACGAGCCGTCCGTGTCCGTGAGCAGCTTCGAGAATGAGTACGAAGCTTGCACGGTCAGGCCCTCGCTCAGCCGCCGATTGAATTTGAGCAGCAGCGCATGATACGTCGAGTGGCCGATCCGGTCCCCTCCGCCGTCCAGCGTGTTGATTGAGCTGTACTGCGGATACGGCCTCATGGACTGCGATACGGACGCGCCGTTCCCCCACACCTGGCTAAACGTCAGGCAATCGGGCGATGAGCCTGCGCCGCACGTCCATGGCGGGGCAACGCCGGCCGCATTAGCCGTCGCCGACCCCACCAGTGACCCCAATACCGCGCGCCCCGTAGCCGTGAACGGATTCAGCGCTGCCGGTAAAGAGCGGTACGGCACCTGGTTGTAGGCCAGGAAATTCGACGTAATGTCGCTGGCGAGCGTCGCCATCCATCCAACTTCCACCGACATTGAAGAGCTGATCTGGCGTTGCACGTTCAGGGAGAAATTGATTTCGGAATCCGGTTTGTCCGCCGACGCCGACGTGAGTCCGTAAGAAGGCGGGTTCGTGCCCACGCCGACTCCCGGATTGATGTTGGGTAGCGTCAGATTCACGCCCGGACCCGCGCCCAGTATATAAACCGGAGAGAGCCCGCCACTCTGGTCGCTCACCGTGGTGCGGATCGCAAATCCCAGTTGATGCGAAGACTGCCCGATTCCGAGCAGCGGACCGAAACTGCGAGTTGCCGCGCCGCGGATCACCGTCTTGCTGTTTACCGAATAAGCGAAGCTGAGGCGAGGCTGCCAGCCGCCGTACCAGTTCGGGATCAGGCTGTTGCTGCCTGTCCTTCCCTGCCCCGTGCCGGCGAAGATCGTCGCTCCCTTGATGCCGCCCGCCACCGGATTCGCAAGGTTGAAATCGAGCGTGCTCAGCCGGCCGTCCGATGCGAACGGCGCCACGTTCATCGAGTAGCGGAATCCCAGGTTGAGAGTGAGCTTGTTGCTGACTTTCCAATCGTCCTGCACAAACGCCTGGTGAGTCATGTAAGACACCAGCAGATAGCGCGGCGAGTCCATGTTGAACCCGCTCACCTGCCCGAGCAGGAACGAAGCAAACCCGCTGCCGCCTCCCGTCGATTCGCTCCCGGCCTGTGGCACCGAAGTGCTCTTGAAACTGAATTGCACGCTGCCGGAGCCATTCTGTACGCCGTAGCCGTCGTAATGCGCGTCTCCCAGGAAGTAGCCCCACTTGAAGGTATGGCGGCCCATCACCTTCGTCATATCGTCGTGCAGTTCGAACACTTCACGGTCGGAGCCGTTCGGCGCATTCGTGCCCCATCCGCTGAAATCGCCCGTGCTGATGATCGGGAAATTCGCGCACAGCGGGAACCCGGGCAGGCAGATCCCTTGCGTCTTCCAGTATCCCGCGGGCTCTAGTCCCGTCAGACCCGTACTCTGCACGGACCCTTCTTCCACCGCCACCGACCCGTGGTCCTCACGGAAATAGTTAAACCCTCCGTACATCCTGTTCAGCAGGGTTGGCGTGATTGTCCAATCCCAGTTACCGCGGTACACCTGAGTCGCGTTGTAACCCGGACTCGTGCCGCCAATCGGGTTCGGCAAACCTGGGCAGCCCGCAGGCCCGCACTCCGTGGTGTCGCGGTACCGGTTCATCAAAAAATCGATGTGGTGTTTGGAGCCGATGTTCTGGTCGATCTTCGCGCTCCACCGGTTGTTCGGAGTGATCGTCGTGCCGGTGTTGTTGAAGTAGTTCTGATTGACGTAGCCGAATGTGCCCGGCACAATGCCCGGACGGTTCGGCGCCAGCAGCTTGCTCAGATAGTTCACAATCGGCACTACCGTCGGGTCCCATCGATTCTGCGGGATGATATTCCCCGGGAACGGACTCCGTATGTAGGTTCCGTTGGACTGCAGCGCCTGCGTCTTCGGATCGTAGATCTGATACATCTGCCCGCTTCCATTGACCCAACCCGATAGGTCTCCGGTCCAGAATGCCGGCGGAGGCACGCTCGAGAACGATCCGTTGCCCGCGCCTACACGATTGCGGAAGCCCTCATACGATACGAAGAAGAAGGTCTTGTTCTTGCCGTTGTACAGTTTCGGAATCCATACCGGGCCGCCGATCGTCGCTCCGAAATTGTTCTGCTTGTAAATCGGTTTGACGCTGTTGAAGAACCCCTTCGCATCGAAGTCCTGATTGCGCAGGAACTCGAACGCGCTCCCGTGAATCTGGTTCGTCCCCGATTTCGAAACAAAGCTCAGCGTTCCGCCCGATGCGTTGCCGGTCTCCGCCTTGAAGCCGCTCGCCTCCACGTTAAACTCGGTGAGCGCTTCCACTGACGGGCTGTTCATCGCGGTTGCGCTTCCGCTGCCTGCGTCGCTGCCGATCTTATCGCCGGTGACTGATGAGCCATCCAGCGTCACCCCTACCGTATCGTTCCCGCCGCCGATCCGGAACGTGCCCGCCGCATTCACTTCTCCCGCCGCGGCCGTTGCCAGGTCGAAGGGACTGCGCGAGGTGCCGTTTACCTGCATCGGCAGCGAATCCACCATCGCGCTCGAAACGGTAGTCGCCACTCTGGCGTTCTCCGTCTGAATCACTTGCGCGGTCGCCGTCACCTCCACCTGCTGCTGCGCGGTTCCCACTTCCAGCTTGATGTCCAGGCGCGTCTCACCGCCGGGGTTTACCATCACCCTTTGCGCTTCGAAAACCTTGAAGCCCGGCACTTCCACCCTCACCTGGTAAGCGCCCACCGGCAGATTCGGCACCGTGTAATTTCCGGAAGTGCTGGTGAGTGTCTTGAAAGCCGTGTTCGTGTTCGATTGAACGACGCTGATCGCCGCGCCCGGTACAATTGCTCCGCTGGCATCCCACAAGGTACCCGTGATCACGCCCCGATCGCCTTGTGCCAGCAAAGGCATTGAGCTCACAGCCGCGAATAGCATCCAACCGAGAAACATCCGCTGTTTGTTAATCACCTGAATTGACTCCTTCCGATGACCGGCGCGTTTGCATATTACGCAATCGGAGTTGATTTTTACGCACCCGATGCTAACAGCGTCAAAACCTGAAGTCAAGGCAAAAATCAGCGTTTCCGGGGGGGAAGACAGGTTGCATACCGTTAAGCTTGGAGTGCCGGCAGCAATCCTTCCTGTCAGGCCGCGGGGGAGCGCGGCTGAGATACACATGTAAGGATAGGATCCCCAAGGACCTTCCACCGGCCCGTCCTAACCGTTAATTCGCCTAGTTACCGCGGCCGCCCCGTCCGCCCCGTCCCCCTCGACCCGCCCCCATGTCGATGCTGTCCACGTGCTTGCTCAGATCCCGCGCCACACCCACCACCATGAATTCCAACGGTTCGGTCCCGGTGTTCTCGAAAGAGTGCACCTCACCCAACTGGATCGGTATCGCGTCGCCTTCCTGAATCGGCGCGGACTCCGCGCCCCCGCGTCCGCCGCCTACCGTCGCCGTCCCCGACCCCTTCATCACGTAGTAAAACTCCGCAACTTCGTGATGCATGTGCGGACCGATCGAACTGCCGGGCGGCAGCAAGACATGGTCGACATAGGACCACGCCGTGAAAAAGACCGATGGGTCCAGCGCCCTGCGATACTGAACGGCGCCCTTGCCCCCGTTCATAGACGTAACCGAACGGAGAAGCGACCGGTCCAGCCGCATCGAGATGAACTGCGGGATCGGGTCGATCGGCACGTCCACCCGCGGATCGTTCAGGTTAAACGCATCGTACGTGTCCTTTACAAGCGAAACATTTATGTTCATCCACTGCACCGGCTTGTCCGTCGCGTTGTAAATGGCGTGCGAGTGGCCCAGGCGGCAGGGCGCGCCGGCCGGTCCCTTCAACACCGAGGTTCGGCCGTCTATCGTAAACTGCGCCTCGCCGTCGAGAATCACGAACATCTCTTCGCACTGATTATGAAAATGCGCGCCGATACCGCTCTTCGGCTCGAGCACTCCACGATGCAGAAACTGGAGATTCGGTTCCACCGCGTGAGCGTCGAACAAAGCCGTGAAATCCAAAAAACCGGCGCCGCCGTGTACCGCCGGGCTCTTCCGGAACTTGCCGGGGTCCGTATGAACGATACGCGATGCGAGTGGCTCCCGCGCCGTAACAACCAGCGGACCCAGCGCGCTCAGCCCCACAAACGTTGCGGCGAAGTAAAGGCGTTTCATCTGATGCTCCTCCCGCCTTGCGGCGCATTCCCCGCTACTTCGAATCGAAGAGCAGCGTCGAGTAGTCTTTCGTGCTCAGCGTATTCTCCACAGTCGGCCATACTTTTTTGTGGATCGCCGAGTTAATCCACTTCTGCCGCGCCTCTTCGCTCTGATACGTGAGTTGAAAACGATAGTTGATGCCCGCCGGCGCCGCGCCCGTGTACACCTTGCGCAACTTCAACAGCTTCACGTCGATGTAGCCGGGAAACTTCTCGGCTGCCGGCTTGAAGATCTTGTGAAAGTTGTTCAGCATCTCCGGCTCGTGCGCCGCATCCACCGTCAGGTCGCAATAAAGGACAATCGGGTTGGCCTCTGCCGTCTGCGCGCGAACTGCTTTCGTCCCGGCCACCGCCGCGATCATTCCTGCCAGGTAAGAACGTCTGTTCATTGACTGCTCCTCTCTCCTTCTGCCGCTCACTAGCGGTAAACCTGATAAAGCGGTTTCTCGCCCGGTATGTTCACCCGAATTCGATATATGCTCGTGCTCGCTGTTATATAGAGCGTCTTTCCGTCGTCGCCCCACGCGCAGTTCGCCGCCGTCTCGCCGGGCTGTATGGTGCCCAAATGCTTGCCGTCCGGCGAAAACACCCACACGCCTTCCGGCCCGCTCGCGTACACGTTGCCCTTCGAATCCACTTTCATGCCGTCTGGAATGCCCTTCTCTTTGGCATTGGCAAGGTCGTAGAACATGCGGGCGTTGGACACCCGCCCGTCCGCGGCCACGTCGTACTTCATCCAAGACCTCTTCCGCTCATCGGAATTGGAAACGTACAGCGTCTTCTCGTCGGGCGACAACGCGATTCCGTTCGGCCGGTTGAGATCTGTGATTACCGGCGTCAACTTGCCGCCGCGATACAGGAACACCGCATTGAACTTCAACTCTTTCGCCGGATCGGAGTCCTGCCCCGTCAGGCCGTAGGGAGGATCGGTGAAATAGAGCGCCCCGTCGGAACGGTAAATCAGATCGTTGGGACTGTTGAGCCGGTGCCCATCGTATTTATCGATGTACGGCGTCATCTTCATGTCTTTGCCGACGCGCACAATCCGCCGGTTGCCGTGCTGGCACAGAAGCACCGCGCCGTCTTTGTCGGCGATCATCGCGTTCGGCCCGATAAAGGCGCCCGGAGGCGCACTCACCGTGCCGCCCGCCTGCTGGATAATCACCTTCACTTCGCCCGACGGCGTTACCGAGCGAACCACGTTCCCTGGAACGTCGCTGAACCACAGAACGCCCTGCGGACGCCACAACGGGCCCTCGGTAAAGGTGAAACCGGTGGCCACTTTTTCGACCTTCGCATCCTTGGAAATCAGCGCGTCAAATGCCGGGTCCAGCCGGATGATCTTCCCTGCCGCGGCCGGCGCCGGCGCCTGCCCGCTGCACAAGACAACAACAGTCGATACAAGAAAAAGCGCGCAAATAGGCTTCATCGGTTAGCTCTTCAGGCTTTCTATTGTTTGCCAAAATTGTTTTAGAGTCAATACAGCTTGTACAATACGCAATCAGGCGGTGGCGCTGGTTCGCTCTATCGCTTGGCCCCGCACAGCCGCGCCGCATGCAGGAACGCAATCGTGAGAGGGGCGATCATGTCCTTCCGCGTCACTGGAAAGTCCCGGTTATTAAACATCGGCTGCACCCTCTCTCCCAGGTTCTTCCAGCGGCCGTCTTCGATTTCCCAGTACCGGCCCAATTGCGGATCGTCCTCCCCGGTCCAGCCGATTCGAAACTGGTCTGTGCCCGAAGCGAACATCTGGCTCATGTTCGCGTGCGCCAGATTCACCGAGTAGTTGTACTCGTTGACGTGGTTCGTTCCCAAGCCCTGCTCTTCATGCCACTCGACGAGGCAGCCCCGGAAGTGAAAATCGGAAAACCGCTGTTGGGGATCCGAGTTGTTCTTCGCCACGTACTCGTTCATCGCGTTCGCGATCCAGGCCGCGGTCTCGGGAAAGGCGCGCGCACTCGAAAAGTTCCACCACGTGTACGACGACGTGTGATTGGGCCAGTCCGACGGATGCTCCCAATCGTACGCCGGACCGGAAGTGAACGTCGATGGATCAACCGAGGGCTGCACGGCGGCATGCGGCGGATACTTCGGCGTCCGAAACGGTTCGGAATCGCCGCCGCCCGGGAGTTTCGAACAACCGGAAAGAGCCGCCGCGGATACGAGCACGGCCGCTATACAAAACCGCGATTGGAAGGTCATGTTTACGAGATATCGTACAGCAATCCCTTACCGCTCCATCTGCGCCAGCAGCCAGGAACGCGCAAATTCCCAATCCCTTTTCACCGTCGGGACAGACACTCCCATCAGACTGGCAATTTCCTGTTCCGTCATTCCCCCGAAGAACCGCAGCTCCACCACCTTCGCCGGACGCTCGTCCAGTTTCTCCAGACGATCTAACGCCTCATTCAGATTCTCCAGCCGCGCATCCAGCACGACCGTATGATCGAGCGAATCGTTTAGCTCCAGCTTTTGAACCTCGCGGCCGTGCCTCAGATCCTTGCGCCGCCGCGCATTGTCGATCAGGATGTGCCGCATCTGCCGCGCCGCTATATGCAAAAAGTGGAGACGATTCTGGCAACTCAGCGGCTCCCGCGAAAAAAGCGTGAGATACAGCTCATTCACCAGCGCCGTAGGTTGTAAGCTGCTCTCGTCCCTTTCGTTGCGAACACAGCGCGCAGCCAGTTCGTGTAGCTGTGAGTAGACCGCGCCGATCAGCTTACGGCCCGCTTCTTCATCGCCGTTTTGCCACTGCGTCAGCAATACTGTGGCGTCTCCCACATCGCCGTGCACCGGCAGCTTTCCTCCGTTGTTATGATAATCCGAAGCACGGCTTCGAGCGGTCCTCGCATCATGACTTCCGAAGAGTTCCACCGTCTTCGAAACACTTTCGAGCAACTCCTCGCCTCACCCCAACCGGCGCGCATCGCCATGCTGCGCGAACTATCGGAAACCGAACCCGACTTCGCCGCCGAGCTGCAGCGCATGCTCGCCACCCACAACAAGCCCGACAGCCTCCTGGATCAACCTGCGCTCCATGCGGCGCATCCGGCGCCTTCCCAACCGCCGCGCACGGGGTCGCGAGCCGGCCCCTACATTCTGGAAAAGGAATTGGGCAGCGGCGGCATGGGCGTCGTCTATCAGGGCACGCGCGTCGATGGAACATTTCAGCGGCGTGTCGCCATCAAGGTTCTGCGCCGCGACCGTGACGGCGACGTCTTCCTCGAGCGCTTTCAAAGGGAGCGCCAAATCCTCGCCCAATTGAACCATCCGCACATCGCAGCCATTCTGGATGGCGGAACAACCTCCGATGGCGAGCCCTACTTCGTCATGGAATACGTCGATGGCGTGCCCATCACGGCGTATTGCAAATCCCACGATCTGTCGCTCGACGGCAAGCTCGATCTCTTCCTGCAAATCTGCGACGCAATCCAATACGCGCACCGCAGCCTCACCATCCATCGCGACCTGAAGCCGGGAAACATTCTGGTAACGGATGCGGGCGCAGTCAAGCTCCTCGATTTCGGCATCGCCAAGTTGATCCACGCCGAATCCCCGTTGCCGGAGGAGGCCGCCACCGCCGCCATTCTGACGCCGCAATACACCAGCCCGGAACAGATTCGCCGCGAGCCGGTCACCACTTCCGCCGATGTTTTCGCCCTCGGAATCCTGCTTTACGAAATCACCACCGGCGTGCATCCCTTTGCACGAAAAGACACTCTGCCGCACGAAGCGATGCGTGCCATTTGCGAAGACGATCCCCCCGCCCCGAGCACAGTGGCGCAACACGGCGCGAAACAACTGCGCGGCGAACTGGACGCCATCATACTCACCGCGCTCAGGAAGCAGCCGGCCTGGCGCTATCCCTCGGTAGAGCAATTGGCCGACGATGTGGGCCGCTACCGCCGTGGCTGGCCGGTTCTCGCCAAAGGCGACAGCGCCTCTTATCGCCTGCGCAAGTTCGCCCGCCGGCAGTGGCTGCCGTTGGCCGCCGCAACCCTGCTGTTGTTTCTGTTGATCGGCGGAATCGTCTCCACCCGGCGGCAGGCGCGCATCGCCGAGCGCCTGCGCGCCCAAGCCGAACAGGAACGCTCCAGAGCCGAACAGGAACGCGCCACAGCCGACCGCGAAAGAGCCGCCGCGGAACAGGCCCGGCGCATCGCCATCGAACAGCAGTCGCTGGCCGAAACGCGCTCGCAGGAAGCCGAACGGGAGCGGCAGCGCGAACGCGAGCGGTATCGCGAAGTGCGCTCTTTGGCCTCCTCCGTCCTATTCGATCTCTCCGATGGAATACGGGATTTGGCCGGGTCCACAACCGCGCGCCGCCTGATTGTCTCCAAGGCCCGGCAGCAACTGGAACTCTTGAGCGCCGACTCCGCCAACGACCTCAGCGTGCAGCGCGACCTGGCCGCCGCCTACGAACGCATGGGAGAATTGCGCGTCGATCCGCACCGGCCCAACAAGCAGGACGCGGCCGCGGCGCTCGACGCCTACGGTCACGCTCTCCAGCTTCGCAAAAAGATTGCGGCCCGCGCGGGAGCGGATTCCACCGACCGCCGCGACCTCGCCCTCGGCATGTCGAAACTCGGCGATGGCCTGTACTTCTCCGGGAATGTAAAACAAGCCCTCGTCTCCTACCAGGACGCGTGGGATCTGGCGCAAACTCTATCGCGTGCCGATCCCGGCAATGCCTCCCTCCGCCGCGCAGTAGCCCAAGTCGGCGAGCGCCGTTGTGCCGGAGTACTGGCATCGGGCGATCCCGCCGGCGCGATCGAGCCGTGCCGCGAAGCAACTTCCACCTCGTCAGCATTGGCCAAAACGTCGCCCGACGATGTGGAGGTGCAGCGCATCGCCGCCACCACCGAGGCCTCTTATGCCAACGCGCTGCGCCTTTCCCGAAGACCGCGGGACGCTGCGGAAGAGGCCGCTCATGCGCTCGATTCTCTTCGCCGCCTGGAGACGCTCGCTCCCAATAATGCGGAGTACCGCCGTCTCGCCTCCTCCGCCGAAACCATTCTGGCATCGAGCCTCGCCGCCGCAGGCGACACTGCGGGAAGCACCGATGCTTTCCGCCGCGCCGTGGATGCCATGCAAGTGGCCATCGAAATCGACCCATCCGATCTCGGTTCGCCCCTGCGGCTGGCAGTGACTCTGCTTGAGGTCTCGCACAACATGGCGGCCGGTAGCGACAAGGCCGGCGCCCATGATACAGCGCGCAACGCGCTGCAACTTCTCGCCCACACCGCCGAAAAACCGGAAGCCGGCGCAGTCGAGTGGAATGAATACGCCGACGCGCTTCTCAAAGTGGATTGGCCCGATTTGCAGCAGCCTGCCAAAGCCCTCTCGCTCGCGCAAAAAGCCACCGCATCCACCAGTCGCAAAAATCCCTTCATCCTCGATACCCTGGCATGGGCCTACTTTCGTTCCGGCGAGGCGCCCAACGCCGTTCTGGCCGAACAAGAGGCGCTACGTCTGCTGCCTCCCGAAATGAAGGGTGGGCTGCACGATGAGTTGGAGCGCGGGCTGAAGACCTTCCTGGCCGGCAATCGTTAAAAAACATCCCATCTTACGCGCCGATTTTGATCCCTTTCCTGTCCAGGCTTCGCAATCACTCACAGCGGTACAAACTCCGCTCGAAAGGCAGGAAAAATCATGGCCGGGTTTTGCGGCAGTTGCGGCTTTCCCTCCGCCGAAAACAGCGCGTTTTGTCCACGATGCGGCTCGCGGCAGGCGACCGGCAGTCCGGTTGCGCCGCCTCAGCCGGCGCCGCAGATGGTTGCGTCCGGGGGAGGCTCCGGCTTGAAGATTCTACTGGTCGCCTTCCTTTGCATCGGCGTTGCCGGGGCGGCCGTGATCGGTGGTTTGTGGTACATGGCTCACCGCGTGAAAGAAGCCGTGGTGCAAAAGGCGAAAGAGAATGGAGTGGACCTGAATTCCATCGTTCCTGCCGCCTCCACGACCACCAATCGGCACAAGACGCACAAGCCTTGCGATCTTCTGTCGAAGGAGGAAGCGGCGAGCATGCTGGGTGAGCCGGTTGAACACACGGAATATCGCGAGTCAGCGTGCCTCTACTACGCACCCGCCGGGCTCAGCGCGAAACTCGCGCAGGATCAGGCGTCGGATACTTTCAAGCGCGCACAGCAGCCTGACGCGAAGGTGAGCGGCAACGAGATGGCCAACGCCGTGGACCAACTCGCGAACAGCATCGGCGCCGCTTCCGATCAGACCGCCACCGGAGGTGAAATGCCTCTGCTGATGCTCGTCGTCGGCGATGACGGAAAATCGCAAATGATGGCGATCAGTGCATCCAATGCTTTGTTCAGCGGCATCTTCAACGCTGCCGAGCCGGATGTCAAAGGACCGAAGTTTGGCGCGCAGATCAAGGGATTAGGCGACCAGGCGATCCGTCTCCCCAAACTCGGTTTGAACGTTCTCCAAGGCGAAACCCTCGTCCGAATCATCACTGGACCCGTGCCCGGAGCCGATGCGAAGTCCATCGATATTGCACGCTTCGTCCTCAAAAGACTGTAACGCTGAGAAGGAGAAATTATGAGAATGAACGCTTCGTTTATGAGCCTGGCGGCTCGAATAGCAGCCGCGGCCGCCCTGTTAGCCGGCTCCGCTCTCGCCGCGGATCCGTCATGCAAACCCCTGGCCGACGCCATGACAAAAGTCCTTACGGTGCCGGCGCACGTCTACTCCACGGACATCGCCGAGTATACCGGCGGCAAACCGCGGAACAGTGAAATCATCTACCTGAACGATAAGACCTTCGTTCTGGTCAATGGCAAGTGGCGCACCAGCCCGATGACACGCGACACAGTCGCGCGCATGCAAAAGGATGCCAAGGCGAACCCCGACACTCATATCATTTCCAGCTGCCGCATCGTCCGCGATGAAGCGGTCAATGGAGAAGCGGCAACCGTGTTCAGCGAACACACCGAAACCCCGGACCTGAAGAGCGATTCGCAAGTCTGGATCTCCAAATCGCGCGGTCTCCCGCTTAAGTTGGAGCTCGATTCGGAGGTCGGAGGCGGAGCGGCCGGCAAGAGCCACAAGACGTCGCGATTCGAGTACACCAACGTCCAGGCGCCTTCCGCCGTTCGGTGACGGCAACGCCTTCGCAGCCGTCCCGCCCGCGTCTGGTATACTCTGCAAATCCAATGCAGTAACGGAGGGTGGACGGGTGTCGCCAGCCTCGGGCGAACGATTCGGGCGTTATAGAGTGACCGGCAAAATCGGCCACGGCGGTATGGGCGACGTGTATCTCGCGATGGACACGGTCCTCGAGCGCCGCGTCGCGCTCAAACTGCTGTCGGGCAAGAGCCACAACGATCGCATCGCGCGCAAACGGCTGATCTCCGAAGCCAAGTGCGCGGCCGCCATCGATCACCCCTACGTCTGCAAGATCTACGAAGCCGGCGAAACGGACGAGACCGCCTTCATCGCCATGGAGTACGTCGAGGGATGCACCCTCGCCGACCGCATGCGCAAAGGTCCGTTGAGTTGGGAAGAGTTTCACCACGTCGCGCAGGAAGTTTCCGAAGCCCTGGCGCAAGCGCACGAGCAGGGCGTCACGCATCGCGACCTCAAGCCTTCGAACATCATGCTCACCTCCGGCGGGCATGTGAAATTGCTCGATTTCGGGCTCGCGCACCGCTTCGTGCCCGCGCCGGCGGACGCCGAAACCGACACCGCTCTCACCTCGCCCGGACTGCTAGCCGGCACTCTTGTATACATGCCGCCGGAGCAGTTTCGCGGCCTCACGCTGGACCGCCGCACCGACATATTCTCCTTCGGTTTGGTGCTCTACGAAGCCCTCACCGGCACACATCCGTTCCGGCGCGAGACCTCGATCGCCACAGCTGTCGCGATCGCCGGCGATCCGCTGCCTCCCCTGCGCCTGGATGAGGGCGCAGTTCCGCCGGGCGTCGAACGCCTGCTTGCGTGGATGCTCGCCAAGAATCCGGACGAGCGCTGCCAGTCCGCCAACGATGTGCTCGAAGTCTTGCGCGCCCTGGAAGCTCGCTGGACGGGGGACACCGCCGCCATTTTGCCGGGCGTCGATACCGCGGGCTCGGCTGCTCGCGCCATGGTCGGTCGTGAAGCGGAGCGCGAGATCCTGCGGCGTGGCTATGTCCGCGTAAAAGGCGGCAACGGTCTGCTGCTGGCGATTTCGGGCGAGCCCGGAATCGGCAAAACCAGCCTCGGCGAGATGTTCCTGGCGGAGTTGGCGCTTCGTGAGGACCGTCCCATCGTGGCGCGCGGCCGGTGCGCCGAGCAGCTCGCCGGAGCCGAAGCCTATCTGCCCGTGCTGGAGGCGCTCGAAAACCTGGTACACGGCCAGGCCGGCGCGGCTGCCGCGGAGGCGCTGAAGACCATCGCCCCAACCTGGCGGCAGCAGGTCGCCACCATCGAAAGCACCGATAGCGGCATCGTCCGCGATCTGCCCGCCGCATCGCAGGAGCGCATGAAGCGGGAACTCGCGGCGCTCCTGACGGAGTTATCCCAGGCGCGGCCTGTCGCCCTCTTCCTCGAAGATCTGCACTGGGCCGACGTCTCCACCGTGGACATCCTCAGCTTTCTGGCATCGCGTTTCGCCGGCATGCGCGTGCTGATCATAGTGAGCTATCGGGCGGCCGAAATGGCCGCGGCGCGCCATCCCTTCCTCGCCATCGCCAACGATCTCCGGTCGCGCGGTTGTTTCGTGGACGTCTCCCTGGATTTCCTCGGCTTGCCTGACGTGGAGCGGTATCTCGCGCTGACCTATCCGCGCAACGCCTTTCCGCCTGCCTTCGCGAAGATGATTCACGCGCGCACCGAAGGCAGCCCGTTGTTCGTCGTGGACCTGGTTCGCTATCTGCGCGATTCGGGTGCGATTCGCCAGGAGGATGGCACCTGGGTCCTGTCCGGCTCTCTGCCGGAATCACCCCGTGAGCTACCCGCGTCCGTCAAGGGCATCATCGCGCGCAAAATCGAAATGCTCGACGCGGAGGATCGGCGTCTGCTCGTCGCCGCCAGCGTGCAGGGCCATGAGTTCGATACGGCGACGCTCGCCGAAGCCGCGGAGATGGATCCCGCCGTCGTGGAGGAGCGCCTCGATCAACTCGATCGTGTCCACCTGTTCGTGCGCCGCGGCGAAGAGCGCGAGTTTCCCGATCGTACACTCACGCTTACCTACCGCTTCGTGCATGTGCTCTATCAAAACGTGCTCTACGCGTCGCTACAACCTACGCGCAGGGCTACCCTCAGCGGACGCGCCGCGCGCAGCATGGTGGCGCACCACGGAGAGGAGATCGCCCCCATCGCCGGCCGCGTGGCGCTCCTGTTCGAAAGCGCGAGGGATTTCGCGGCGAGCGCGAAATATTTTCTGGCCGCGGCGCAATATGCCGTCGAGTTGTTCGCGTTTCGGGAAGCGCTTTCCCTCGCGGATCGCGGGCTGAACGCCGTGCGGGCGCTCGGCTCCGGGCCTGAAGCCAAACAACTCGAACTCGGTCTCCAGATGGCCAAAGGCGTCGCGCTTCGCTCTACCACCGGGTGGGCGACACCCGAAATCGAAGAGACCTTTTTGCGCGCGCGCGCGATTTCCGAAGAGCTCGGGAATCCGCCGCAGACCCTGCCCGTACTGTGGGCCGTGAGCCTGTTTCACCTCATCCGCGGCAACCTGGTGGAGTGCCGCGATCTTTCCGATGAACTGGCCGCCAAAGGCAGCGCCGTCGAAAGTCCGCCTCTGATGATGGCGGGTTATCATCTGGCGGGCGTGTCGCGTGAGTTTCTGGGAGACATGGTGGAATCCAGCAGGCTCCTGAAACTCTCTCGCGAGTTGCACCGGCCTGAACAGCACGCCATGTACACCGCCATGTACGGCGTGGACCCGGGAATTCTCGCGCGCGCCATGTACAGCCGTCCCTTGTGGGTGCTGGGCTATCCCGATCGGGCGCTCGAAATCGCGCGCGAAACCGTAATGCTGGCGCGCCCGCAGCGGCAGCCGCTCACGTATTCCTTCGCCATGCTGGTGCTGGAAGGGGTGCTCGCGTATCGCGGCGAGGGCGCCGAGGCAGTGGCCGTCGGCGACGAAAACATCGCGCTGTGCAGGGAACACGGCCTGCCGCAGGAAGCCGAATGGAGCCGGTCTTTCAAGGGGTACGCCCTCGTGACTCTGGGCCGCGTGAGCGAAGGTATCGAACTGCTCACGGACAGCCTGGAAGTGCAGGCGCACTTGAAAACCCGCCTCGCACGGTCGATGTATCTGGCGCTCCTGGCCGAGGGATTGCGGCAGGCCGGCCGCATCGCCGAAGGCTTGAAAGCAGTCGACGAAGGCCTCCATTACGCGGCCTGGATTTCCGAGGGCGGATACGTCGCCGAGTTGTATCGCATGCGCGGAGAATTGCTGCGCGCGGCGGGCGACCATATCGCCGCCGAAGACGCCTTTCAGCAGGCGCTCGACCGGGCGGTGCAGCAGCAGGCGCGTAGTTTCGAGCTGCGGGCGTCCATCGGCCTCGCCCGCTTGCTCGCCGATCGCGACGATTTGCCGGCCGCCCGCGCCGTTCTCACACCCGCCTACAAATCGTTTACCGAAGGCCACTCAACCAGCGACCTGAGCGCTGCACGGAAACTTCTCAGCGAGATTGGATGACTCGATGAGCCCGAAAATGGATCGCACGTTTGCCGATTTCGAGCGCAAGCCGGAAAACGAGGATCGCTACCGCGCCGAAATCGTCCGCGACATTCTGAAACTTCAGGCGCAGTTCGCCAAACAACTGAAACAGCCTCTGGCGCGCGGCACTCATGCCAAAGGCATCGCCGTCCGTGCCGCCTTCGAAGTGCTGGACACCTCCGCGGCGGATCGCGATCCGGCAATGTCCGCACGCCTCGCCCAGGGGTTGTTCGCGCATCCCGGCGTGTATCCCGCCACCGTGCGCTTCGCCAATGCCGCATCGAAAGCCGCGTCCGATACCGCTCGCGACGTGCGCGCGATGTCCTTCGCGGTGGAGGTGCCGGCCGGCGTGCTCGGCGCATCCTCCCGGCGGATGGACTTTTCGCTGAACAGCGCCACCACGTTTCCGTTGAACGATGCGCATGCGTTCGCCATCTTTGTGCGCCTCGGCGCAGCCGGCGGAATCCTGGGCAAATTGAAAGCTCTGTGGTCGCTTTCCTTCCGTGAATTCCTGGGCTTGCTGCGCACGGCCTACCTCGGCATTGGGCAGCAGCGCTCCACTCCCTATGCGGGCTACGAGGAACAGCGCTACTGGAGCACCGTGCCGTTTCGCCACGGCCCTTCGGACGCCGCCAAGTACAGCGCTATGCCCAACCCGGCTAATGCGCGGGCAACTCCGTCAGACAATCCGAACTGGCTGCAAAACGCGGTTCAGGATCACGTAACGGCGCAAGGCCGCATGAGCGAATGGGATTTCGGAGTGCAGTTCCTGGACGCCGCCACCATGACCCATCGCGGCCGCAAGCGCGACGCGTCATTCTGGGTAGAGAATGCGGCCATCGAATGGAACGAAGACCAAGCGCCTTTCCATACGGTCGCGCGGCTGCGCCTGCTCCCGGAATCCGTGCTCACGCCGGAGGAGACCGCGGCGCAGTACATCGACGTGACCACGAATTGCCTGCCGGAAAACCAGCCGCTGGGCGGCGTCAATCGATGCCGCTGGTCCGCCGAACATGCCAGCCGCTTGGCGCGCCAGGGCGGGGTGGTGGACGTTCCCGCCGCGGCCCCGGTGCGAATCGGCTTCTGGCGCACGGCGATGCGCGGCGCCGTCCTCGGGCTTCTCGGCCTGATTCTGCTGGCGCAAGCCGCCGGCATCTGGTATCGCTGGAAGACGCACGCCAACGTCCCCGCGCTGGAGCGCGTCGACTCGGTGAATTACCTGGACCAGGGCTGGGGCACGGTTGCCGATTCGCCGCAGCGGCAGACCTACTATTACACCGCCCAGGGCGCGTCCATTCTGGGCATTCACTATAGCTGGTTCGTCAATGTGGAGCGCCCGTTCCGCAGCGAGCGCTTCGCCGATCCCGATCACTTGCGGCAGCTCAATTTCATTGTGGACCCCTCGCCCACGCGCGCCAACCCGGACCACTTGCCCGTCGGCTTCGCAAAACACTTCGATGAGGAAGCGCAGGACTACATCATCGATCTCACGTGCGCCGCTTGCCACACCGGGCAACTGCACGTCACGCGCGAAGTAAAGCCGCTGACCGCGGGCGCTCCGAAAACGGAGACCACCGCCATTCGCATCGACGGCGGTCCGGCGATGACCGCAATTACCGATTTGACGGCGGGAAGCTTCACCGTCGAGCTGCTCGGCGGACTCACCACCACGCTCGGCAATCCGCTCAAGTTCAACCGCTTTGCCAATCACGTGCTCGGCCGCAACGCCACGCTCGCCAACAAAGCCGCGCTGTGGGGTGACGTCGCGTCGGTCGTGCTGCGCGCGGGCCACGTCGGCATGTTCGGCGGTTCCAGCAAAAAATGGTTCCCCACGCAGGAAGGCTACGGCCGCACCGCTGCCATCGGAAGAATTGCCAATGGCGTTTTCGGCGACCATGTAGACGCGGTCAATTACCACACGTTCCACAGCCCGGAAAGCTATCCATACTTATGGAATATCTGGAAATTCAATTGGGAGCAGTACGGCGCCTTCGTCGCGCAGCCCATGGCGCGGAATGCCGCCGAGGCGCTGGGAACCGGCGCGAAGTATCGCCTGGTGGATGACTACGGCCGTCCCGTGCCCGCGGACGAACAGTATCGGACGTCGTTCAACCTGCCCGGCGTAGAGCGCATCGAGCACACATTGCGCACGCTGCAGCCTCCCCAATGGCCGGTTAAGCTGCTGGGAGACGTCAACCTCGAAAGCGCCGCGCGCGGCCGTGCGCTCTTCGTCAGCATGCACTGCATCGGATGCCACGGGCCGGAAGCCGCATCGCGCGACTTCACGGCGGCGTTTGCGCCGGGCATGGTGCTCTCCAAAACCGAAGTGCTGCCCTTCTGGAAGATCTCGCGCAAACCGCTGCAATTGATCGGCACGGACCCGAATGTTTCGCGCGAACTGGTGGATTACCGGGTCGATATGACGCGCGCCGGAATGGATGTTGCCGACGTGCAAGGGATGCTGCGCAATGAATTAGAGCAGCAAAAGCAGAGGCTGTCCACGTTGATGGAGACGCTGCGCAGCGCGCCTCCCGGCGGAGCGTCCGACCTCTATTATACGCAGCAGGCTTACAAAGATACCGAAACGCAGATCGAAGCACTGAGCCGCCTCGATCTGCGATCCGTCTCCATCGGCGAAGGCCTGAACATTCTGGACATGGCAATCCGGCGGAAGTATTATGCGGAGCACAACTACTCCGCCGCACAGCAGTCCTGCTTCAACGGCTTCGGCATGCTGGACCTGCCGGATGTGGATCTGGGCTACAAACCCCGGCCGCTCGAAGGCGTGTGGGCCACCGCGCCGTTCCTGCACAACGGCAGTGTTCCCACACTCTACGATCTGCTCTCGCCGGTGAAGGAACGGCCGCGGCAGTTCTACACCGGCTCGCGCGATTACGACCCGAAGAATGTCGGCTACAAGAGCACGGCAGAGGATGGCGCGTTTCTCTTCGACACGACGCTGCCAGGAAACTCAAACGCCGGGCACGAGTTCTCAAACGAAACCCGCGCCGGAGTGATCGGCCGCGAACTGACGCCTGCCGAGCGGCGAGATATCGTCGAGTACTTGAAAATCCATCGCGACGATCTGGACGTAATCGATTACCTGAAGCAGCACAACGGGCAGTATCCGCCGCGGCAAACCTGGGCCGTCCCGGATTGCTCCGCGATGCTCACAGCGGCGGCCAAATAGACGCGGCTACTTCTTCAGAATCCGATCGGCCTTAGCGTCGACCTTCTTTTTATCGGCCGCGCTCAGCTTGCCCTGATGCTCCATCTGGGAAGCACGAGCTTTGGCGTTGCGCGCGTGGCTCGCATCGGGCATCGGATACTTCCGCTGCTCCGGTAACCCGAATTCACTCTTAGGTTCTGTATTTTTCTTCGCAGTCGTGAGCTTTGCCATGCCAACCTCCTACCACTCACCTAGCAACTTTGTCGCCGATACGTGACAACAGGAATCCTTCCTGTCGTGCCGCGCGCGCGGCAGCATTTGTGGTGAAATTGCTCTTCTCTGTGCCCGCTGCGTAATCTCCGTGTCTCTGTGGTTCAAAGACACTGCCCCGACCTCACGTCCCCATCCCCCGAGTCTCCGCATGATGCCGCACGTCGACCCCTTGCACCAGGAACAGCACATCCTCGGCGATATTCGTAGCATGATCGGCGATCCTTTCGATGTTCTGAGCGATGAACATCAGAGCGACAGCCCGATTCACCGTAGTGCGCTCCTCCTGCATGAACGACACCATCTCCGCATAAACCGCGTCGCGCAACCGGTCGACCTCGTCATCCGCAATCAGCACCGACCTCGCCATCGACGCATCATTCTGCGCGAACGCATCCAGCGACCGGTGCACCATCGTTTCAGCCAGTTCCGCCATCCGGGGAATATCGATGAGCGGACGCAGCGCCGGCTCCTGCATCAAGCCAAGAGCGCGCTGCGTGATATTCACCGCGAGATCGCCCATCCGTTCCAGGTCGCTGTTGATTTTAATGACCGCCGTGATGAAGCGCAGGTCGCGCGCCATCGGCTGAAACAGCGCGAGCACACGCGTGGCGAGATCGTCGATTTCGATCTCCTTCTGGTTGATGAGGGCCTCGCTCCACATCACCTCTTTGGCGCGGTCCTCATCGCGCTCCACCAGCGCGTAGACGCTGTTGTGGATGGAAGCCTCAACCAGGCCTCCCATTTCGAGCAGCTTGCTTTGCAGTTCTTCGAGCTCTTCGCGGAAGTGGAGCATAGTTTTATCCAAACCGGCCTGTGATGTAGTCCTCGGTCTCCTTCCTGGAGGGACGCTTGAATATGGCCGCGGTCCGGTCAAACTCAATCAGCCGGCCCATGAGGAAAAACCCGGTGAATTCGGCGACGCGCGCAGCCTGCTGCATGTTGTGCGTCACGATGACCTGCGTACACTCCTTCTTCAGGCTGAACATCAGGTCTTCAATCTTAGCCGTGGCGATTGGGTCCAGCGCGGAACAGGGCTCGTCCAGCAGCAGCACTTCCGGGTCGATCGCCAAGGCGCGCGCGATACAGAGGCGCTGCTGCTGGCCGCCTGAGAGCGAGTATGCCGATTGGTGCAGCTTGTCTTTCACTTCATCCCACAGCGCCGCGCGGCGCAGGCTGTGCTCCACCTTATCGTGCAGGCTCCCGTCACCCTTCAGCCCGTTCACGCGGATTCCGTATGCCACGTTATCGAAGATCGACTTCGGAAACGGGTTCGGACGCTGGAACACCATGCCGACGCGCCGCCGCAAATTCGTCACATCCAGATCGGCAACGTTCTCGCCGTCGAGCGCGACGGAGCCTTCGGCGCGCGCATGCCGCACCATTTCGTTGATGCGGTTGAGCGTGCGGAGAAACGTCGATTTGCCGCAGCCCGATGGCCCAATCAGCGCGGTAATCCGCTTCTCCGGGATTTCGATGTTGATATCGTGCAGCGCCTGAAATGAGCCGTAGAAAAAGTTCAAACTTCTGACATCGATCTTCGTTTTGTGCGGCGGTTGCGAAGCCGCGGGCCGGCGATCTGAGACCGGCGCGGGAGCATCCACGGGAATGGGCGGTGGAGACGTTTGCCGCGGCACGGCGGTATCGGGAGCGGTATCCATGATGCGTTAGCCTTTCTGAACGGCGATTCCGCGCGACAGAATCCAGCGCGCGCCAATATTCGTGGCCAGCACCAGACCCAGCAACACGAGCCCGGCGGCCCACGCCTGCCGTTGCCATTCTTCGTACGGAGCGACGGCGTGGGTAAAGATGACAACCGGAAGCGAGGCCGTGGGCTCATCCAAACCTCGCGCCCAGAATTGATTGCCGAGCGCTGTAAACAGGAGCGGCGCGGTCTCGCCCGCGATGCGCGCGATTCCGAGAATCATGCCGGTCATGATGCCTTTCGAGGCGGCGGGCACCACGACATTCGCAATCACTTTCCACTTGGGAGCGCCCAACGCCAGAGCGGCTTCCCGCAACGGCCGCGGCACGTTGAGCAGAAACTGCTCGGTAGTGCGCAGCGCAATCGGGATCAGCATCAGGCTGAGAGCGAACCCGCCGGCGAGCGCCGAGAAGCGATGCATCGGCACCACCACTACCGTCCACGCAAAGATGCCGATGACGATCGAAGGCACACCATTGAGCAGGTCCGCGGTATAGCGGATGGCAAACGTGACACTCTTACCGCCGAACTCGGCCAGATAAATTCCGCCGAAGAATCCGATCGGCAGCCCAATCAGCGCGGCGAGCCCTACCATGGTGGCGCTGCCCGCAATCGCATTGGCCATCCCTCCGCCGGTCTCGCCGACCGGTACCGGCAATTTCGTAAAGAAGTTCCAGTCGATGGATTTGCTGCCGTTGTAGACCAGGTACCCGAGAATCAGGAACAGAACAGAGGCGGTAATCATGGTGAAGACGCCGGTGAGCCCAAGCATCACACCATTCACGAACTTGCGGTATCTCAGCCGGTTCATGCGTGGGCCGTCCCTTTGCGGCTGGTGGCGATCACCAGCAGCCGCGCGAGCGCGTTAATAATGATCGTGATGAGAAACAGCACGAGTCCCATTTCGACCAGCGACGATTGATATAAAGCGCCGCTCGCCTCCGCGAATTCGTTGGCGATCACGGCCGCGATCGTATGTCCCGGCGCGAGCAGCGATGCATGAATGCCGGGATCGTTTCCGATCACCATCGTCACCGCCATGGTCTCGCCGAGCGCGCGTGCCAGCGCCAGGAAGATGGAGCCGAAGATGCCCAGCCGCGCGAACGGAACTACCACCTGCGAAGTGGCTTCCCACTTCGTCGCGCCCAGCGCGAGAGCGGCTTCGCGCTGGTCCCGCGGCACCTCCAGCAGGGATTCGCGCGAGATGGAAATGATATAAGGCAGCGTCATGATCGCGAGAATCAGGCCGGCGGCCAGATAGCCCACGCCGAACGCGGGTCCCTGAAAGAACGGAAGAAACCCCAGCGTCGCTTTCAAAAACGGCTCGCCGTAGGAGCGCAAGAGCGGCACCAGGCTGTACATCGCGAGTAGTCCGTAGATCACGCTCGGCACGGCCGCGAGCAACTCCACCAGAAAGGTGCACCCATTCGAAAGCCGCGGCGGAGCAAGCTCGGCGAGAAAAACGGCCGCACCCACACCCAGAGGTATCGCGATCATCATCGCCACCACGCTCGTCACCACGGTGCCGTAGATATAAGGGAGTGCGCCGAAGATACCCTGCACGGGGTCCCAATCCGTGCCCGTCAAAAACGAAAACCCGAACTTGTGGCGCGATGGCCCCGAGTGCAGCCACAGTTCCCAAACCAGAAAGATGGTAACCAGGAAGACGCTCGCAGCGAACGCGAGAGTGATGAGATGAGCCACCTCATCCCCCCCGCGCAAGGTTGTCCAAAGACTCTTCCGCCTCCCGGATCTGCCTGCGACAATCGCAGCCGTAGACATATAGTTACTGAATCTGCAAGATCTGCTTCGTTTCGAGAGCCACCACCGATTTCGGAAGCGGCGCATAATACAGCGGAGCCTGAGGCGCGACGGCCTGGCCCTCATTCAGCATCCACTTCAGAAACCCCGTGATCGCGGCCTTCTTCTTTGCATCGGGAATCTTGCTCGGTATCAACAGCCACGTAAAACTGGAGATCGGGTAAGAAGTTTTGCCCGGAGCGTTGGTAATCGAAACGCGGAAGTCCGCGGGCATCGATTTCGCTGCACCCGCGGCCGCCGCCGTGACGCTTTCAAGGCTGGCCTTTACGAACTGATGCTCCGCATTTTCCACCACGGCGGACTGCATCCTGTTCTGCAGCACATACGCCAGTTCCACGTACCCAACCGCGCCCGGAGTCTGCTTCACAGTTCCCGCGACGGCTTCATTTCCTTTTTGGCCGAGGCCGCCCGGCCACTTGGGCGATTGGTTCGCGCCCACCGCTTTCTGCCATTCGGGGCTCGTCTTCGTGAGGAAGTCGGTGAAAATGAACGTGGTGCCGCTGCCTTCCGCGCGGTGCACCACAACAATGTCATCGTTCGGAAGCTTCACGCCGGGATTCAGCCTGGCGATCTGCGGATCGTTCCACTTGGTGATCTTCAGCATGAAAATCCGCGCGATCACTTCCGGCGTGAGCTTCAGATCCTGCTTCAAACCCGGCAGATTGTAAGTGACCACCACTGCGCCGAGCACCGTCGGGAAGTGCAGCGGCTTCACTTTGCACGACGCGATTTCTTCATCGGTCATGGGCCGGTCGGACGCGCCGAAATCCACGGTCCCTTCCTTCAATTGCGTGATGCCTGCCCCTGAGCCGATGGATTGATAGTTGATTTCCACGCCGGAATGCAGCTTCTTGTATGAATCGAACCAGCGGGAGTAAATCGGGTACGGAAACGTCGCGCCGGCGGCGTTGATCGCCTGCGCGCTCACGGCGCCGGCGACGCTGAATCCGGCAACCGCGGCCAGAGTCAGACAATTCGAGATCTTCATATTCATCCTTTCTTTTACGTTCGCACGCCGATGTTACAGCGCAGTTCAGGGTCTGTTACAGTTCCATAACAATGAAAGATCGGGCGGGCGATTATCCGCCCCCTCTTATTTGGCCGGGGCCGGCGGCGGAGCGCCGGGGAGAGTGTAGCGGATGTTCAGGAAGATGGTGTTATCGTGCGCGCCGCCGGGCTGTCCGGTGGCCACGAACCACGGGTTGCGAGTGGCATACTCGTACTGCATCATGTAGTTGACCGCGCCCCACTTGGCGTCTTTCCAGATGGTCTGGTTAAAGCCCAGCGTGACCTCCTCAATCGAGCGATTGTGGTTGTTCGGCGAACCCGTGAATCCGTATCCGACCGGAGTCGTTCCGTTCGCATCGAGAGCCACATTCCTGCCGACCCACACGCCACCGTAATAGGCGTACAGGAGCGTGTTCTTCATGGTCAATTCGATACCGTCCGTGGTGCTGTGGTTGTGGATCGGGCTGATCCGTCCATCGGAGCGCACCACCACGTCCGGGACGGTTCCGAACAGATACCGGCCCGCGCCGTCGCTCAGAAAGTTGTTGCTGACCAGGCGCACATTCTTCGCGATTCCGAAATTGACGTTGGCCATGCCGCCACCGCCCGCCTTTGTGAAATGCTGATTGCTCGCCTGAACATAATCCTTAAATGCACGAACGATGCCGCCAACCTCGAAGTGCAGGCGCGAGCTCGGGTCAAACGCAACCTTCGCGATGATGTCCGGCATCAGGTTCGGCGTGTTGAGCACGTTGCTGGAATTGTCGAAAACGCTGCCGGCGAAACTGGTAAACGCGTTCGGCAGAGTGACGGTGGGGGCGCCGGCCGAACCGCCGATGTACTGGTTCGGATTTTCGAACGAGACACCCGCGGTCACCTTATCCTTCGGAGCGTGGAACAGTACGCGCAAGCCCGGCTGCCGCGTCCACGTGAGGCCGATCAGGTAGTTCACGTCGATCACCTGCGAGTAGAAGAGATCTCCCGGAAGAGCCGAAATTCCTTTGCGGTTCGGAGTCATCATGCTCCAGCTCTGGCCCGCCAGGAATTCGATATTGTTCTTACGCACGTCCACCCAGAACAGGCGGAGGCGCGGCACGAAACCGCCATTAGTGACGCCGAGATTGTTGCCGCCGCTGGTGCCCAGGAAGTCGAATTCGTTATAACCGGTGACGTGGGCGCCGTGGACATTGGTATCCATACGGAAGCCGAGCCGCGAGTTCTGCGGGCTGAAACGAAACTCGCTGAGGTGGCCGGCCACCGTGTTCCCGTACGGAACAGACGCGAAGTTGGAGCCGATGCCGCTCGCTGCGTTGCGATCGCGCCAAACACCGGTCAGGTCCAGGAAGCCGATCGGAATGATGCTGGTTTCGCCGATTTGCAACTGCAGCGGCGATACGGCCCCCGCGCCGCTGTTCGTCTGCGCAGCCTTCGGCGCAGAAGCGGTTATCGCGCCAGGAGTGAGCGTCGGGACCGAGCTTGCGACATCTCCTCCGATGCGGCGGAACGGCTGCGCCGCGGGGGCGGCTTGCGCCTGGTTCGCACTCAGCGCGTCGATGAGCTTCTGCTGTGCCTTAATCGATTGCGCGAGCGTTTCAAGTTGCTTTTGCTGGTCCGCCAGCGTTGCCTTCAATTTCTCAATGTCGCTTGGGTCCATGCTCTGGGCACACGCAAGCGAACACATCAACAGTGTGAGCGTAGTGAGTTTCATAGAGGGCAGAAACCTGAGTATAAGAAACGGAATGTGAAAATGCTGTGAAGATCAGTTTGCGGGACTGTTATCTTCAACGGGCGGCAGCGCGACCGTGAAAATCGATCCCTCTGCCGGGCGGCAAAATCGGGTCGCGGCGGGTTACTACGCCGTTACGCCTTGCCGCTCTTCGGCGGCAATTCGGTCGGCATACGCCTTCATGTCCACGGCGGAAACCGTCACGAGATTCTTCTCGAGATCTTCGCCCGTTTCGATGAGATGCAGCAGGTGAAGCATCGCGATGCGCGCGCACCAGGCATCGTCCATCGTGCGGCCCGTCTCCTGGCTGAGCTGCCGCAGGTCTGCGTGCGGCAGCGCGATCGTCTTTTCGCTCGCCTCGCCCGCTTCGTCCGCGAGCACGAACTTCACATCCACCGTATCGGCATGGCGCAGCGAAATGGCCGTTTGCAGCCACTTGAAGAGGACCTGGAACTTGCGGCCGAACGGATCGGGCCCGGCCTCAAAGGTGCGAAAGTTGAGCATCTATCGTTATCTTACAATGGTGCTGGACACAGCATGCTGGTAGCCGAACTCATAGGACAACGACAGTTTCGCTTGACGGAGCAGGAGATTGCCGGCCCCGCGCCGGGCGAGGTTCAGGTGCGCGTCAATGCCGTCGGCATCTGCGGCAGCGATGTGCATTCCTACGCGGAGGGCGCGATCGGCGATACTCCGTGCGTGTACCCTATGGTTCTCGGGCATGAGCCCGCGGGCACGGTGGTGAAGACGGGCGAAGGCGTGACCGGCTGGTCGGCGGGGGATCGCGCGGCGCTCGAGCCTGCGCTGTATTGCTATCACTGCGAATATTGCCTCGCAGGCAGGCACAACATCTGCGCGAATATCCGGTTTCTCAGCAACCCCGGGATTCCCGGCTTCTTTCGCGAGTTCGTAAACCTGCCCGCGCACAACCTTTTCGCGATTCCGAAGACGCTGCCGCTAGAGCTCGCCACCATCGTGGAGCCGCTGGCCGTGGCCATGCATTCGCTGGAGTTCGCGTCCATACGCCTCGGCGAAACCACCGCGGTCTGGGGCGGCGGCCCCATAGGGCTCCTCACGATAGCAAGCCTGAAGGCGGCGGGCGCGGGTCGGATATGGTGCGTGGAGCCTCTGCCCCACCGGCGCGAGATGGCGAAATGCATGGGCGCCGATGCGGTGCTCGATCCCCGCGAAGTGGATGTTGCTCGCGAAATTGTGAAGGAGACCGGCGGCCGGGGAGTGGATTGCGCGCTCGATTGCGCCGCGAAGGAACACACGATCAACGAAGCAATTCGAGCGGCACGCAACGGAGGCCGCGTGGTCCTGACCGGAATTCACTCGGCCGCGATCGTGCCGTTCGAGGTCTCGCCGATGCGCCGCAAAGAGCTCGCGATCTTCAATGTGCGGCGCAGCAATCACGAAGCGGCGGCAGCGCTCGAATTCCTCAAGAACAACGTGAAGCTCTTCGCGCCGATGGTAACGCACACCAGGCCGCTGGAAGAAATACAGGCCGCCTTCGCGCTGGTTGAAGCCTACGCCGAAGGAGTAGGAAAACTGGTGATAGCGACAGGTCTCCAGACCCGCCGCTGAAGTTTGGCCATCCGCTCACTTGAGAGCAGTCGCGCTCCGCGCGACCCGACAGGAAAGATTCCTGTCGGCACGGCTACGGAGCCGGCTCCACGTGAACCAGAACGTCTGCCACCCAGTCGAGCGTTTCTAGAATACGAAGCCGCGCCTGATGCGCGATATCGTGCGACTGGCGAACGGTCATCTCCGGGTCAACTTCGAGGTGCAGGTCCACGTGATAGCGCAAGCCGGTCTTGCGCGCGAAACACTTCTCCACTCCCCTGACGCCGGGCACGGTCGCCGCCGCCGCGCGAATCTGCCGCATACGGCTTTCGTCCGGCATCGTGTCCATCAATTGCTGCGCAGTCTCCCACGCCACTCGCGCTCCCGAAAGGATAACGATGATTCCCACGATGAAGCCGCCCCAGCGGTCCGCATCCAGGAAGCGCGACGGATCCGACAGCGTGAGTCCCGCCGCGATCAGCGCGACGCTCGCCGAGACGCCGTCCATCGCGTCATTCCAGGCATCGGCGGTCAGCGCATCGCTCTCCAGCTTTCGGCCGGCGCGGAATTTATACGTGGCGAGGGTCGCCTTGGCGAAGAGTGACACGACAAGCGGCCAAATGACGAACGCCCGCAGCGCTTCGCGCGGGGCGCCCAGGTGCAGCAGCGAAAGCACTGCGATGAGCGCGCCGCCGACCGACAGGCCCATCCCGATCAATAAGCCCGTCAGTGTTTCCGCACGGCCGTGACCGTACGGGTGATCTTCATCCGCGGGGCGGGCCGCCAGCGTCAGCCCGAGCAGCACGAATCCCGATGCGAAGATGTCCGCGGCAGATTCCAAACCGTCGGCCGTCACGGCAGTGGAGTGGCCGAGCAACCCCGCGGTAATTTTGATCGCCGCCAACGCCCCGCTGACGGCCATGCCGACTGCCGCGACACGTTGACCGATATTCATGAGCGGCCTGCTCCGTCTGGCGCTTCGGTATTGCGGCCATGAATTACCGCTCGCTCACGGGCTAGCAGCTTGCGAAAAAATCGAATCGTTTCCGTATCCCCGGCACCTTTTACCGCTCCCTTACGGTCACGGCTCCGTATGTAGTTGATGCTGCTAACGGAGCCGCGACCGTCAGGGAGCGGTAAAAGGTGCATCGAAAGACGAATGGAGCGCGACGAGAACAGCAGCCGGAGCGCTCGCCGGTAGTCGCAGCAATTCACCAAAGTCGCGGCACTACGCCCGCGCGGGGTCGGCTCTTTCGGTGTCCAGGCCGAGTTCAGCGAACGCAGCCTTAGCCTTTCTGGCGTCGAACTTCTTCTCGCGCGCGAGACGCGAGAGGGCAGCTCCGGCGATGGATTCCGCATTCACCTCGAAATGCTTCCGGAGGTATTCGCGATTGTCGCTGCGGCCGAACCCGTCCGTGCCGAGCGATTCCAGACGGCCGGCCAGCCACGGGGCCAGTTGATCCGGCACCACCTTCATATAATCGGTGGCGGCGACGATCGGCCCTTTCGTTCCGCGGAGCGCTTCCAGAATGTACGGCGTGCGCTCGGCCTCGTCGGGATGCAGCCGGTTCCAGCGCTCCACTTCGAGCGCGTCGCGGCGAAGTTCGTTATAGCTGGTGACGCTCCAAACATCCGCGTGCACCCCGTACTTCTCGCTGAGGATCTGCTGCGCGCGCAGCGCCTCATTGAGAATCGGACCCGATCCGAAAAGTTGAACCTGCGCCGGCTTTTCGGCGGCCTTGAAGCGGTAGATGCCCTTGAGCACGGCATTGCGATCCAGATCCTTCGGGATCGCCGGCATCGCATAATTCTCGTTATAGAGCGTGAGGTAGTAGAAGCAGTCTTCCTGCTCCTGATACATGCGCCGGATGCCGTCCTGCACGATGATCGCGATCTCATACGCGTAGGCCGGATCGTAGGTGCAGCATGTCGGCACGGTGCTCGAAAGCACGATGCTGTGGCCATCCTGATGTTGCAGGCCTTCGCCCGAGAGCGTGGTGCGTCCGGCGGTGCCGCCGCAAAGGAAGCCCTTGCCGCGGGCGTCGGCGAATGCCCACACCAGGTCGCCGATGCGCTGGAAGCCGAACATCGAATAGTAGATGAAGAACGGAATCATCTCCACGCCGTAGTTCACGTACGCCGTGCCCGCCGCCGTGAACGACGCCATCGACCCCGCTTCGGTGATGCCTTCTTCCAGAATCTGGCCGTCCTTGGATTCCTTGTAATAGAGGAACATTTCGGCATCGTGCGGCTTATAGAGCTGGCCGCGGCTGGCATAAATTCCGAACTGCCGGAACAGCGATTCCATGCCGAACGTGCGCGCTTCATCCGGAATAATCGGCACGACGTGCTTGCCGATTTGCGGCTCCTTCATCATCAGGGTGAGCACGCGCACCATAGCCATGGTGCTGGAAACTTCGCGATCCCCCGAGCCTTCGAGCGATTCCTTGAAGTATTCGAGCGCGGGCGCCTGGATGGCTGTGGGCGGCACATTCCGGCTCGGCATATACCCGCCAAGCTGACGCCGCCGCTCATGCATGTACGCGATCTCCGGACTATCCTGCGGCGGGCGATAGAACGATGCGTTGCGGGCCGCCTCGTCGGGAATCGGAATCTCGAATCGCGAGCGGAACTGCGCGACTTCCGCTTCGTTCAGCTTCTTCTGCTGGTGGCTGATGTTGCGGCCTTCGCCCGCTTCACCGAGGCCGTAGCCCTTGATGGTGTGAGCGAGAATCAGCGTCGGCTTGCCTTTGGTTTCCACCGCGGCTTTGTAAGCGTTGTAAACCTTTTTGGGATCGTGGCCGCCGCGATGCAAGCGCACCAAGTCTTCGTCGCTCAGATGGGAGACCAGATCCAGCAGCTCCGGGTATTTGCCGAAGAAATTCTTGCGAACATAAGCGCCGTCTTTGGTGACGTAGGTTTGGAACTCGCCGTCCACCACTTCACCCATACGCTTCATCAGCAGGCCGGTGGTATCGCGCGCCAGCAGGGCGTCCCAATCCTCGCCCCAGATGCACTTCACTACGTTCCAGCCCGCGCCGCGAAACGCGGCTTCGAGCTCCTGAATCACTTTGCCGTTGCCGCGCACCGGACCATCGAGCCGCTGCAGGTTGCAGTTGATGACGAAGATCAGGTTGTCCAGGCACTCGCGGGAAGCCAGAGTCAGCGAGCCCATGGATTCGGGCTCGTCCATTTCTCCATCGCCCAGAAACGCCCAGACTTTGCGCGGGGTCGCCGGAATGATGCCGCGATTTTCCAGGTAGCGCATGAAGCGGGCCTGGTAAATAGAGTTCAGCGGCCCAATGCCCATGGAAACGGTCGGGAACGTCCAGAAGTCCGGCATCAGCCACGGATGCGGATAGGAGGGCAGGCCCGGCGTATCGCGCAGCTCGTGGCGGAAATTCTTGAGGCGATCCTCGCTCAAACGCCCTTCGAGGAAGGCGCGGCCGTAGACGCCCGGCGAGGCGTGGCCCTGGAAATAAATCAGGTCGCCCGGCTGGTCGCCGTATTTGGCGTGGAAGAAATGGTTGAACCCCACTTCAAGCAGGGTCGCCAGCGAAGCGTAGGTGGAGATGTGGCCGCCGATACCGGCGTCGTACTTATTCTGACGCACCACCATCGCCATAGCGTTCCAGCGGATGAGGCTCTTGATGCGGCGCTCCATCGCGCGATCGCCCGGGTACGGCACTTCGTCCTCCGGCCGGATGGTGTTCACGTACGGTGTATTGAGTTGAATCGGCAGCTCTGCGCCGTTGAAGCGCGCGCGTTCAGCGAGTTGTTCCAACAGGTACGCGGCGCGATCGGGGCCCTGCTCATCAATCACCTGGTCAAGCGCTTCTACCCATTCGGACGTTTCCTGTGGATCGAGATCCACAACCCTCTCATTCAGTTTCTGGTGCATGGATACTTTCATTATAATGAACGCCGCTGCCGTGCCGCTCGCAGCAGGGCTATGAGTACAATGTGGACATGGTACGAGTGGAGCACGTATTGAATTCGTGGAAGACGGTCCGCTACGATGCGGCGGCGACGGTAGAGGAGTTTCCGGCAGACGATTTTGGCTTCCGGCCCACGCCGGATGTCGACAGTTTCGCCCAGATTGCGCTGCACATTTTGAATGCGGGAGCGGGACTTACCGGCATGATGCTGGCGGGAGAGGCCGATTTCACGGTCCCCGGTTTCCGCGACCGGATGAAAGAGAAATTTACGACCCTTACGCCGGAATCCGGCGGCGCGGCGATTGCCGCCGCCATGCGGGAGTCTATCGACGGGCGTACGGCCGAGTTGGCGAAGCAGCCGGCTGAGTGGTGGGCTCAAACGATGACGTGGTTCGACGGATCGCAGATGACCCGGCAGGAACTGCTGCTGTTTTTTAAGGAACACGAGCTGACGCACCGTTCCCAGCTCTTCATGTACCAGCGGCTCAAGGGCATGGTTCCGGTTACGACTCGCCGCCGCCGCGCTCAACAGGCTGGCGCTAAATAAAATCGCGGAAGTTGTGTGTCTTCCGCTTGCGTGTTTGCGATCTTTCGATTATCAGTAATAGTTCGGGAGGAATTTCATGGTCAACTGTCCGGTATGCGAAGGCGCGATTGACGTGGATGAGGAAGATGTTGACGAAGGCGACACCCTCAGTTGCGATGAGTGTGGCGCGGATTTGAAAGTAGTCAGCACGTCTCCACTAGAGATCGAATCGGCCGAAGAATCCGAAGAGGATGAAGACGAAGACGAAGACTTTCTCGACGAAGACGAAGAGGAAGAGGCGGAAGGCGAAGCCGATGAGGAGTACTAGGCTAAGCTGAAGGTATGAAGAAGCTCATTCCTGTCCTTTTGGCGGCGGTTCTGCTTTGCGGCATCGGCTGGACGCAAGGCAAGAAGAACAAGGGCCAGGACACGACCCGCAGCGTGGAAGGGGTGGTGAACGGTCCGGACGATAATCCGGTCAACGGCGCGGTGGTGCAGCTCAAGAACACGAAGACGCTGCAGATCCGTTCCTTCATCACGCAAAAAGCGGGCCAGTATTATTTTCACGAGTTGAGTCCGGATGTGGACTACGAGTTGAAAGCCGATTTCAGCGGAATGGCAAGCGGGACCAAAACGCTGAGCTCGTTCGATTCCCGGAAAGACGCCGTGATCAACCTGAAGCTGAATCCGAAGAAGTGAGAATCGGTCTATTCGGGTTCATTCGCGCCGGTTCGCGGCCCTTTTCGTTTTCTGATCTCTTCCAGTCTTTCGCCGATCCGCTTTTCGAGGCCTCGATCCGTTGGGTGATAGTATTGCCTTCCCTGTAGGGATGGCGGCAGGCATTCCATATCAACCAGGGCGTCCTTAAAATTGTGGGCGTGCTGGTAGCCTTCCGAATAGCCCCACTCTTTCATCGCTTTGGTGGGCGCGTTGCGCAGATTCATGGGAACCGGCTCGGCAGTGGTGTTGTCGACGTCCTTTTTGACGGCGGCCATGGCGCGGTACGCCGCGTCGCTCTTGGGCGCGACACAGAGATAAATGGCGGCCTGCGCCAGCGCGAGGTCTCCTTCCGGAATTCCGAGGAAGTGCACTGCCTGCATGCAGGCGACCGCCTGTTCGAGCGCTCGCGGATCCGCCAGGCTGATGTCTTCGATGGCCATGCGGACCAGGCGCCGCGCGATGTACATGCGATCTTCGCCCGCTTCCAGCATGCGCGTCAGCCAGTAGAGCGCCGCATCCACGTCACTGGAGCGCACGGATTTGTGGAGCGCCGAAATGAGGTTGAAGTGCTCCTCACCGCCTTTGTCGTACAGCAGCAGCTTGCGCTGCATAGCGTCCTGCAGCGAAGCCTCGGTCAATTCGCCACTCACGGCCGCGGCGGCAGCGGCTTCCAGGGTGTTGTAGGCCTGCCGCGCGTCGCCATTGCAGTAGATGCCGATCTGTTCGAGCAATTCGTCCGTCGCGGTGAGGTTGAGCAGCGGTAGCGCCCGGCGGAGAAGGGTCACGATCTCGGGCACGGTCAGGCCGCGCAGCGCATACACGCGCGACCGGGACAGGAGCGCCGAAATCACCTCGAACGACGGATTTTCCGTGGTGGCGCCGATCAGGATGATATCGCCGCGCTCCACGTAGGGCAGAAACGCGTCCTGCTGCGCTTTGTTGAAGCGGTGAATCTCGTCGATAAACAGAATGGTACGCTTGCCCAGCCGCCGGAGCCGTTCGGCGTCCGCCATGACGGCTTTGATTTCCTTGATGCCGCTGAGCACCGCGCTGAACGGGATGAATTCGCAGCGAGTCACGCGCGCGATGAGTTTCGCGAGGCTGGTTTTGCCGACGCCGGGCGGCCCCCATAGGATAATGCTGGTGAGCTCGTCGCGCTCGATCTGCCGGCGCAGCGGCTTGCCCGGACCGAGAATGTGCTCCTGCCCGATGTAGTCTTCGAGCCGCTCCGGCCGCATGCGTTCGGCGAGCGGACGGCGCGAATCGGCGCGCTCCGGTTCGGGCGGCGTAGTATCGAAGAGGCTCATGACTTCACGGCGCGCTGGCGACGCGCCTCATATAACAGGATACCGGCGGCGACCGCGGCGTTCAGCGACTCCACGCCCACGGTGGGAATCGACACATCGCAGGCCGCGGAGCGCAACGGCTCACTGACGCCGCGCGCCTCATTGCCTATGATCAGCGCGCACTTGCCGGTGAGATCCACATGAGCCAGCGGGCGCACCGGACCGGCGGCGGTGGCCGGAACTCCGGCGAACAGCTCGATCTTATTCTGCTGCAGCGCCGCGCGCGCCAGCGCGGCATCCACGCCATGCAGAAACGGCAGCCGGAATAACGACCCGGCGGAAGAGCGCAGCGTCTTGGAATTAAACGGGCTCGCGGTGCCTTTCAAAAACAACGCGCCGGTGGCGCCGAACGCTTCGGCGGCGCGCACGATTGTGCCGGCGTTGCCGGGGTCCTGCAAGCCATCCAGAATCACCACCAGTGAGTTGCCGCGAAAGAGCTGTTCGAGTTTCCATTCGGGAGGCTTTACCAGGGCCATGACGCCCTGCGTGTTTTCCGTGCCGGAGACAGCCTGAAGAAGCGCGTCCGGCAGAACGTAGACTTTCACGCCGTTGAGCCGGCGCACATGCGCTTCCGCGGCGGAACGCACCGAATCCGCGGCCAGCACCGCCTTCACTTCGCAATCGCTGCGCAGCGCCTCTTCGAGCAGGTGGAATGTTTCGGCCACGCAAAGGCCATCGCTGGTGAGGCTTCCGCGAGCCACGGCGCGCCGCACATCTTTGAGAAGCGGATTCGCGGCGCTCGTGATGGCCTCGGGCCGGGGCATGCACGATCAGCATAGCAGGCCTGCCCCGGCGCATATTGGGAACACCGCCCCAAGCCGAAAGAATGGCCTTTCCCTGTTGCCCTGCCGCCGAGGCGTGATTAAATAAGGATTCGAAGTCCGAATAGCGCAGATGAAACGGGCTGTCTGGAACCTGCTGGTCATGGCTGTGACCGCGTTGCTGTTGGCGGTAGCCTATCTTTCGCTGCGCATCGAGCGGCAATCCACGCGCGACGAAGCACACCCGGCCGATGTCATCATCGTGCTGGGAGCCGCCGAATATCGCGGCCGTCCCTCTCCCGTGCTGAAGGCGCGGCTCGACCATGCCCTGGACCTCTACCGCGCGGGACTGGCGCCGCGCATCCTCACCACCGGCGGCGCGGGCGGCGATCCGGTTTACACCGAAGGCGGGGTGGGCCGCTCCTACCTGATGAGCAATGGGGTGCCCTCGGAAGCCATCATCGTTGAAAACGAAGGCGCGTCCACGGTGGAATCCACTTCCATGGCCGGCGAGATCATGCATCGCATGGGGCTGCATTCGGCGATTGTGGTGAGCGACGGCTATCACATCTACCGCGTGAAGCGAATGCTGCAATTCCGCGGGCTGGAAGTCTACGGGTCGCCGCGAAAGGAGCAGGCCACGGGCTCCGTGCGCGAGCAATGGAACTATGTGAAACAGGCGATCGGGTATTTGTTGTGGCGTGCCGGGGTGGCTGTCTAGCGGCAGACGGAACGGAAGCCGGCGAGCGGCTCGCGGATTAGAGCTTCAGCAATTCCCGCTGTTCGATTTTGGCGTCATCCCATTCGATGCCGTAACCGGGGGCTTCGGGCAGGGCCAAATGCGCGCGTTCGACTACCGGGGGATGCTTCTCAAAGTGGTAGTAGTTGCGCATTTTCAGAATCAGATACTCGGCCAGCGGACATACGGCCGGCGATTGACTGGCGATGACATGCAGCGCGGCGTGCACGCTGTGGCCGTGCGGAATGACGGGCACGTCAAACAGCGATGCCAGCGAACAGATTCTGACGAGCTCCGAGGTTCCGCCGCACCATTCGGGATCGCATTGTACGACGTTGAGCGCGCCTTCCTTGAGGTAATCGTAAACTTCCCAGCGGCCCTGGATGTGCTCGCCCGAAGCGATCGGGATGGTGGTGCCTTTGCGCATTTCGGCGAAGCTGCCGATCTTTTCCGCCTGGGTGGCTTCTTCGATCCATCGCGGCCGGTACCGCTCCGCCTGCCTGGCCCACTCCAACGTGTAGGTCATGTCCCAGCCGCTGTAGGCGTCGAACATGAGCTCCACGTCATCGCCGACGGTCTCGCGCAGAACGCGCACCAGGTCGACATTCTTCTTCATGCCTTCGGGACCATCACCAGGTCCGTACGCCATAAACCATTTCTGATAGCGGAAGCCCTCGCTTTTGAGTTGCGCGGCGCGGGCGCGAACTTTTTCGGGCTCGAGCGAGTAGCCGAGGCAACTGGCGTATGCTTCGACGGAGGCGCGCGTGGGACCGCCGAGCAGCCGGTACACCGGCACGCCGAAATGGCGGCCACGCAAATCCCACAGCACGTTATCGACAGCGCTGATGGCCATCAGAAAATAGCCGCGGCGGGAATGGCGGTTCGACCGGTACAGCTGATCCCACAGCTTCTCCTGCGCCAGGGCGTCTTTGCCGATCAGGAATGGCCGCAGTTGTTCCTGCACGACGATTGCGACCTCGCGGTCAATGGGTCCATAGAGCCCCTCGCCGTCGCTCGTGCGGATTTTCAGGTACAGCGCGGTTTGCGGGCTCGGGCCGGGAGTGCCCGCGGCGGCGTCGCGATATGGCTTGGGGCGGAGCTCGTCATAGATATCGAGCGGATTCACCTGCGGCTGTCTATCGATGCCTCGGACGGTATCGGCATGGCCGCGGAGCTGCCAGACCTCCACGGCCTGGATCGGCAGCGGCTTGGTCTGGGCGAACGCCGCCAGGGGAACGGTGGCAAGGAAATTTCGCCGCGATAGCTTCATGCAAGCAGGGTATCAGGATAAACGGTGATGCAGATCGGGGGGGGGTGTGCGTGGCGCGTCCGGAGGATGGGAGCGGCGGATTTTTTCGAGGGCGTTTTCGATGCGTTTCACCATGGCCATGAGGATTTGCCAGCGGGCAGTATCTGGGGCGTAGCCTTCCGCGAAGGCCTCGAGTTCGGCGATGTTATCGAGGATGCGCCTTTCGACCATAACGGATTTGGCCCCGAGGCGGCTATTCTCGCGAGCCTGGAGGACCTCCTTACGGACGGCGGAGATGATGCGGGCGATTTGCTCGGCGTTCTCGGGGCGGAGCTCGACGGCGGCGCCGTTGTGGCGGATGGCTCCGCCGGAGATGTGGGGAACAATCAGGCGAAAGGTTTCGGGCGAGATGTGGGTGATGTTGGAGAGGTCGAAGTATTCGGGGCCGAGCTGGGAGAGCACGCTGATGATGCGTTCCGCGGTGATGCGGGTCATGCGGAGGTACCTGGTGCAGAATTCGTCCCAGGTACAGTGGACGGCTTTGTAGAGTTTGTTATCGCGGATGTCGCGGATGGTGGCGGCTTGGGCGGCGGAGCATCGAGAGGCGACGATGCGATAGGCGGTCATCTGTCCGAGGGCGATGCCGGCGCTGAAGGGCTCAAGTTCGGCGGTTTTGCTTTCGATTTGCTTCACTGTTTTAAAAACCGAAAGATCTTTCGGTTTTGATTCCTAAGTCATTGGACTTACTGAGTGGGCGGAGTCAAAACCGAAAGATCTTTCGGTTTTGCCCGGCTTGGCACAGAAGAACAGGACGCCGGCGCTTGTAAGTCGCCAGGGTCTCCCCGGTTTCATGGTGGCACGGGCGGGGCCGGATTCCGCGGGGTGAGTTAGTAAGTGGTTGGAGGGTAAGGGTAAAAATATTTTGAGATCGTGTGAAGGCTACGCCCTTACGGGGGATCGGTTCCGATGTGGCGGGCTAACATCTGAGTAGCGTGATCCGGCAAGGTGAGCCGCGGTAGGCCTGTGACCCACCTACTCCTGACGCAGCGCCGCCACGGGAGACATGAGTGCTGCGCGGAACGCCGGGATCAGACAGGCGGCAAGCGCAACAGCCGTCAGCAACAGAGGCACGGCGATAAACGTCAGGGGATCGACGGGCGGTACGCCATATAGAAGCTTCGCCATGAGCCGCGTAAGTGCCAAAGCACCGACAATTCCGGCCGTCGTACCGCAGAGCGCCAGAACCATGCCTTCGCGAGTGATCAATTGGAGAATCTCCGTGGGGCGTGCACCCAATGCCAGGCGGATGCCGATCTCCCGGCGCCGTCGCGTAGCGGCGTAGCTCATCACGCCGAAAATCCCTACCGCCGAGAGCACGGTCGCAATAGTTGCAAATACCGCCAGCAGCGCCATGTTGAAACGCGCCTCAGCGTTGGCGCCCTCGACCACCGCGTTCATGGTCTGCACTTCGGAAATCGTCACATTGCGATCGATCTGCCAGACGCTGGTCTCGACTACCGAGGCCAGGGCGGCCGGATCCCCTTTCGCGCGCACCACCAGCGTGATGTAGTGGCCCATGGCGTCGGTGTGCTGCAGGTAAGGAAGGAAGAATTCTTCTGCCGGAGGCGCAGCCCAGTCGTAGCGCACGGCATTCTTCGCGATACCAACGACCGTGAGCCAGACGGGCATTGGGTGCGAGGATGGATTGTCCAGCGTAAGACGCTTGCCGACCGAGTTTTCACCCGGCCAGTATGTCTGTGCCATATACTCGTTGATAACCACGACACCGGGAGCGGTTGCCGTGTCCCCGGCCTCGATGCTTCGGCCGCGCAAAACCGGAATCTTCATCGTCTCCAGGTAACCGGGAAGCGCCAGCCGAAACGCTCCGTCGGGTTCCTCGCCTGGATGAGGCAAGGCCCGGCCGTCCACCCAGAATGGCCGGCTCCAGAGGTCTCCAGCGACGGGCAGATGGTTCGTCATACCCGCGGAGACAACGCCGGGAATCGAGCGCACGCGCTCAAGCGCGCTCTGATAGAACTCCTGCGCCCGCGCGGGCGCGGCCTTTTGCGTTCCTCCCACCGAGAGGATCATCGTGAGAATATGGTCCGGCCGAAACCCTGGGTCGATGGCTTGGAGAGCAAGAAAACTCCGCACCATCAATCCCGCGCCGATCAGCAACATCAGCGACAGCGCAAACTCGGAGATCACCAGCAATCCGCGCACCCGTTGCCGCGCTTGCCCGGTGCTGGACCGGCCGCCTGCCTTCAACGATTCGGCGGAACTCTGTGCGGAAGCCTGCAGCGCCGGCGCCAGTCCGAAAAGGATTCCGGTCAAGAGCGATACAGCAAGCGTCGCGCATGCCGCTCGCCAGTCGAGTGACAGGGTCTCCAGGCGAGGAATGCCCGGCGGACCGAAGCGCACCATGGCACGAACGCCCGCCCATGCCAGCAGCAGTCCCACGGCGCCGCCGATCATAGCCATCGTCAGGCTCTCGGCGAGGAATTGGCGGAGGAGACGGGCGCGGCCGGCACCCAGCGCCGCGCGAACCGACACTTCGTGAGCGCGCGCAGACGAACGCGCCAAAAGCATATGCGCGAGGTTCGCGCAGGCAATCAACAATACGAATCCGACGGCGGAGAGGAGCGTGAGAAGCGCTGGGCGGATCTTCCCGACCACCTTTTCCTTCAGTGGAATGATCCGCACGTCGCGGTTGGTGCCCGGATATTGCCGTTCCAGACGTGCCGTGATGGCGGAGAACTCCTCGCGAGCCTGCTCCAGCGATACATCGGGTTTCAAGCGCGCGAACACGCGCAAGCTATTCCCGCCGCGTTTCGATGCGCGCGGCCCCAGGGCGAGCGGGGCCCACAATTCGGTGTGAGTCGCCCAGAAAGGCGCGAACTGGAATCCGGCCGGCATCACGCCAATTACCGTGTAAGCTTTGTTGTCGAGTTGTATGCGGCGGCCCAACACATCTTTGTCTCCGGCGAACTGACGTTGCCAGAGGCCGTAGCTCAGGACGACCTCAAACTCGCGTCCCGGTTGATCCTCGTCCGGCGTAAAGAAGCGTCCCATGGCTGGAGGAATGCCGAGCAGTGGCAGAATGTCCGCGCTGACGCGCAGCCCCGAGAGCTTTTCCGGTCGATCCGAGCCGGTGAGATCGGGCCCAAAGACTTCTGCCGCGCCCATGTTGTCGAAGGAACGGCTTTGGGCTTTCCAATCGACAAAATCCGCAGGAGCGACTGGTCCAGTGCCATGGTTCAGAATGACCACCAGAGGTTCCGGGTCGCGATAGCCCAGCGGACGCAGGAGAATCGCGTCGACAGCCGTGAAAATCGCCGAATTCGCGCCGATGCCAAGCGCAAGAGCGATGACCGCGACCGCCGTGAATCCCGGATTGCGGCGCATGCCGCGCAGGCCGTAACGAACGTCGCACCAAAGTTGCTCCAGCCAGGTCCAGGACCACATGTCACGCGTGATTTCCTCCACAAGCCCCTGGTTGCCGAACTCGCGGCGTGCGTTCGCCTCGGCCTCGGCGGCAGATTCCCCACGCTCCATGCGGTCGCGGACGGCCATGCGCAAGTGGCTCTCGATTTCTTCTCTTAAACGGCGGTCACGATTGCTCATGGCTCAGGATTCCTCCGATCGCGATTACCAATTGCTCCCATCGGGAGCGCTCCGCGAGCAACTGCTTCTTGCCGGCCGCGGTGAGGCGGTAGACCTTTACGCGCTGCTGGTTCTCCGACTTCTTCCATTCCGCTGCGATCCATTTGGCGCGCTCCAAACGATGCAGCGCGGGGTAGAGCGACCCCGTATCCGCCCGCAACACATCGCCAGAGCCGGTGCGGATGGCTTGGCTGATTCCATAGCCGTGCCGCGGCCCCCATTGCAGGGTCTGCAGGATCAGCAGGTCGAGCGTGCCTTGCAGCAATTCAATCCGGTTGCGGTATATGGGCGGCTTCGTGACCATGTGGACATTCTACATCCGACCGTGTAGACGTCCTACTCCCCACGCGGTTAGCAGGAAATTCAGGTGACTACAGGGAATAGGGCTAGAATGCCCATGCAGACCGAAGGGCGCAGACTTAACGGAGAACGCTACCTCCACAAGGCAGACGGCGTCTTCGGGTGGGTCGTCAATCAACCGGAACGCGGGGATTCTCAGAGGCGCCCGTTAACCACGAGTAGTCGTGCATCGTTTATCGATCCCGCGGCTCTGCCGCGTAATGCCCATGTCTCTTTCGTGGCCTTGAGATGGTAGCGGCCGATCTTCATTTGGTGTGTTGGCGACTACACGCTCAAGTGGATCCACACACGCTGCCCGTTCAGTGAGGCGGACAGCGCGTAGTTTGCATTTTCCCCCGTCGTAGGGTAAGTGTTGTTCGTGATCAATATAGACTTCCTGGAAGCACGGGAGAGAAGGAGGGAAATCCTCCATATTCTTAAGGACCAGCAGGCCGAGGATGCTGTGTGCCTCGATCAGATTAAAGCAGTTGCTATCGAGGGTAAGAGATCTCTGCTCCATGCGCTGGCACGGTGGCTCTCCTCCATTAGACCTGGGCAAGCGATTACCAAGGAGATAAGAAACGCATTCAGGGCTCTCGGTACCGGCTTAACGGCTGAAGATTGGCAGATGACGCAAACGAACTACGATGATGCCGAAGCCCGATTGAAAGAGGCTGCTGCCGAGGAGGCCAAAGCACAAGCTGAGTATGACAGGGTAGCACCATGGGGCGTCGTATCGTCCTTTTTTGCTGATGATGGTAGAAAAGGACAGATTGAGCCCATAAAGGTCCGCCGCGATCAAGCCTCCCAGAATCGACAGAAGGCGGAAGCCGCGATGGAAGCCCCAAGGCACCTTTTGAACAGTCGCTCTGAACGCCTCCTGCGGGCTATATCCTCACCGGAACAACTCCAGATCGTCTGTCGTGATCCTCAAATTGCCCCGAATCTCCTTCCGATCATTCAAGAGACGGCTTCGAAGGCTGGCAGCCTATGGATCACCCATTCACGCAAGCACGTTTCTACATCGGCAAAGATGGAAGGCGCTGTCCGGCAACTCCAGGGTTACTATAACGGCGCATCGGCATCCGCGGCACTTCTTTCCCAAAGAGGAGGTGTTGCATAATGCGGCGCAATGAAGTCTTCGACCCAATCATCGATAGCATCGTCTCGGAATACGCCTGCGACTTACCCTCTGTCCCGAAAGATCTCGAGCGAGACTTGAAAACGGCCGGTGGTTGGGCGGGATTCTTGGCTGGCGCAGGTACCGGAGCCTGGACAGGTGCGCATTTGGGAATTGCCGGGGGGCCTCTTGGGGCAATCGCAGGCACGGTTCCAGGCGCGATCATCGGCGGCTTGCTGGGCTATTTTGGCGGCCAGAAGGCCGGAGAGAAGTGCAAGGAATAGTGCGCATGTTGGTCTGGTTTCGAGCGACCCTCCTCGGCCGACTCTTCAACGGGACGGGCGTCCGAAATCTGGTTTACGCCTTTCTACCCAAGCCGTCGTGTCGCGTATCGCCTTCTCGAGTTCGTGACGGTGGACAACCGTAGCGTGGGCTGCCCCGCGGTCAACTTGCCGCAAAACGCCCGACGATTCCTTGTGGGCGACCCCACCGAAGTCGCCCTGCCATTCGACGGTATGGCGACGCGTCAAAGTAGATGGCCTGATGCTGGCAAGCCCCCAACATCCAATCGTTCTTACAGTAGCTTGCCGAGCTGGTCGGCGGTTAGTTGGCAGTCGTGGAGAATTCTGTGGAGCAGACCGGGGCCGATCGTCTCGCCAGAGTGAACAGGCACAACGGTGCTTCTGCCATCCTCGTGACGCAGGAAGTGTGGCTGCCCTTAATGCGAAGAACGCGAAAACCGACTCTTTCGAGGGCGGCAACAAGGTCGGCACCGGTGACGCGGGGATTCCGGCTCATGCCGCGATGGTCACGCGCTGGATACCAACGAACTCCAAGTCCTGCCCCGGCACGCCGTCAACTTCAAGACATAGCTCTATGGCTTCGCGAACGCGCAGCATGACCTCATCAAGAGACTGCGCCTGCGTATGGCACGCCGGAATTTGTGGAACTGAGGCTACGTAGTAACCTTCCGAATCGCGCCCAATAACGACGTCGAACTGGCGTGCCATCGCGTATGTCCTCGACTCCTATTGTAGACGGCCCTTCGAACCATTTGAGGCCGCCACGTGTTACGGGGAATTGCCACGTCGTCATTGCGGGGCCAAGGAGGCCTCAAAACGATGAAACGTGGCAAGCACGGTGAAGCCAAGAAGTCTCCCCCGAAGCGCAGCTTGAACCTGCCAGACCTCGATCAGGCAAGATCAGCCTTCCTCAACAGCCTGCCCTCCCAGGAATCCCAGAGAGGGTACCGGCACGCCATCGACGAGTTCATCACCTGGTATTGCTCCGAACCCAGGCTGTCATTCAACAAGGCCGTTGTCACGCGCTACCGAATCCATTTGGAATCTCGCCAACTTGCGCCGGGAACGATCAACGGCAGGCTCGCGGCAGTCAGGCGCCTCGCATACGAAGCCGCTGATTCCGGACTGCTCACCCCGGATCTGGCCGCTGGTATCCAGCGGGTCACCTGCGCCCGGCTATGCCGCGATGCCGGTGGGGAGCTGGACCAGATCCACTTCCTGCTGGGCCACGTCTCCGTCCAGACGACGGAGCGTTATCTCGGTTGCAAGCAACGAATTCGGGGAGCGGTGAACGACCGGATCGGCATGAACCGTAGCGACGCCGGCCTTCGGGGCGCGTCGGCGACTATCCGTCAGAGTCGCTCGCCGGACCTATGGCGCTAAACACCCATCGCCTCAAGAGGCGCAAAAGCGAGATCGATTGACCGTTATGAGATCTCCCGCGTCGGCTGAGCCGGGCGGCTGACGCCGAGACTTCTTGTGTTCAATAGTCATCGAGGAAACAAAGTCCGAGCGAGCTGATACCCGAATGGACCCACAACACAAGTTTGACGTTGCATTGTCATTTGCGGCCGCACGAAACCATCCGGATGTGTACGCCCGAGGTGCGGAAGTGGCATTTCCGGGAGCTCTGGGTGGATCGTCGGTCATCCGGAAACAGGGTGAGTTTTCGGCAAGCGTGCATGAAGTATTCGGTCGATAACTGTTAAGGTCGTTCTTCCGCTGGGTTTTCCGGCGAGGAGGAAGGCCATGGCGCGAAGCAAAACCCCCAGCATCAGCCTTGAAGAAGCAAGAGCACGTTTCGAGGAATGGAGAACCACCCGAAGAGGGAAAGCCCGAATACCGGCTGAACTTTGGTCCGCGGCAGTCGAGGTGGCCCGGAAGGAGGGGATTAATCGAAGGGCGCGAGAGTTGCATGTGGCGTGGGACGATCTGAAGCGGCGCATGCCGGCCACAGGAGCAGTTCCGCAGCAACCGGCCTTTGTTGAGTTGGTCACGCCGCAGATGCAATCGGTTCCCGAATGCACGCTTGAAGTGGAAGGGCGCAGGGGAAAGCTGCGAATCCAGCTGAAGGGTGCTTCGGCTTCATATCTGGCGACGCTGAGCCGGGAGTTGGTGGAGTCGGCGTCCCGATCCAGATCACGCCGCAACTGCGCATCCTGGTTGCGGTAGACGCCATCGACGGCAGGAAGGGCATCGATTCTCTGGCACAGCTATGGCCGGGAGAAACTGGCTGCAGATCCATTTTCCGGCTGTCTGTTCATCTTCCGCAGCCGCCGGGGGACAGCGATAAAACTGCTGGCCTATGACGGCCAGGGGTTCTGGCTCGCCACGAAGCGACTGTCGAAGGGCCGTTTCAAATGGTGGCCCAGCGGCTCTGAGCCGGCGCGAACCCTGCGTGCACACCAGGCGCAGTTACTGCTGGCGGCCGCCAATCCGGATGCCGAGGCGCCGCCGGTATGACGGCAGGTGAGCGCGTAAAAAAACACGCCAACCCCCTTGCGTTCCAATTTCGACTCTGCCACACTGCGAGAAGAATGCCGGAATGGAGATACCGGGGCCGCACTGTTACCACTGAAGAGATCGACTTCATCCGCAGATTAATCACTGACCATCCCTCGGCAAGCCGCCGCAGACTGTCGGAGAAACTCTGCGAGGCCTGGCAATGGAAGCAGGCCAACGGCGCTCCACGCGACATGGTCTGCCGTGGCTTATTACTGATGCTCAATCGCGCCGGGCAGATCGAGTTGCCCGGGATTCGTTTCCGGCCTCCCAATCCCCTGGCCCGGCGCGAGCGGCCACAGGCGATGCTGATCGACACCGCGCCGCTCAACGGCGCGCTCGCCGACATCCGCCCGGTCTCGCTGCAGCAGGTTAGAAAAACGGCCGATGAGCCGTTGTTCAACAGCCTGATGGAGCAGCATCATTACCTTGGTTATGAGCAGCCGGTGGGTGAGCACCTGAAGTATCTGGTGTGGGCGGACTGTGGAGGAAAACCACGCCCCATCGCCTGCATGGCATGGAGTTCGGCCCCTCGTCATCTGGGCAGCCGCGACCGTTATATAGGATGGAGCGCCGAAGCGCGCCGACGCAACATTCGCTTCATTGCTTACAACACACGCTTCCTGATTCTGCCGTGGATCAAAGTTCCGCATCTGGCGTCGCATATACTGGGCCGCGTAACGAGCGCGCTGCCCGGAGACTGGGAGCGGATGTACAGCCATCCGGTCTACTTCGCCGAGACCTTCATCGATCCCGGTCGTTTTCGCGGGACCTGCTACCGCGCTGCCAACTGGGTGTTGATGGGAAGGACGACGGGCCGAGGCAAGGCATCCAACAGTTACGTACCCAACCGTTCCATTAAAGAGGTGCTCGGGCTGGCGCTGACACGCCGCTTTCGCGAGTTGCTGAGTGAGTAGAAAAATGCAGACCTCCCGGCGCCGTCTCGATGTGAATGTGGAAGAACTGGACCGGGTGATCGATGCAGCGGAAGACGGGCCGCTGAGCAAGGCGGACTGCCAGAAGCTCAAAACCACGCTGCACGCGCTGGTGGAACGACTGGCGCCAAAGCGAAACACGGAGAAGACCAACTCCGTGCTGGAGCCGAAAAACTCATCCTCTACGGAAGCTGAGTCAGCGGAGCCGAAGCCGGCTGGTCATGGGCGCAACGCAGCCAGTGCCTTTACCGGCGCGGAAAAAGTTTCCGTACGACACGCGCAACTCAAACCGGGCGACCCTTGCCCGGAATGCCACGAGGGAAGAGTATACCGACAGAAAGAGCCGAAGACGCTGATACGCATCGTGGGGCAGCCGCCGCTGAAAGCGACCGTGTTCGAGATGGAGCGTCTCCGCTGCAACGGCTGCTGCCAGGTGTTCACCGCGGCGGAGCCAGCCGGCGTCGGAACCGATAAATACGACACCACCGCCGTGGCGATGATTGCGTTGTTGAAATATGGCACGGGCGTGCCCTTCAACCGGATGGAGCGGCTGGAGACACAGCTCGGGATTCCATTACCGGCCGCAACCCAATGGGAGTTGATGGAGGCAGCCGCGAAGCAGCTCAAACGCATATGGGGCGAGTTCATCCGGCAGGCGGCGCAGGGCAGCGTGGTTCACAACGATGACACGGGCATGCGGATACTGAAGCTGGTGCGCAACGCCGGCGACGGGCGCACTGGAACCTTCACCAGCGGCATCGTCTCGATCTGGCGGGAGTGGCGGATCGCGCTGTACTTTACCGGCTGGAAACATGCGGGCGAGAATCTCGCCGATGTTCTGAAGCAACGCGCGGCGGAGCGCGATGCCCCCATTCAGATGTGCGACGCTCTCTCGCGGAACACGCCAAAGCTGCCGGGTGTGGAGGTTCTGCTGGCCAACTGTCTGGCGCATGGAAGGCGGCAGGTTGTAGACGTTGCCGCGAACTTCCCCGAAGAATGCCCGTATGTGCTGGAGTCGCTGGGCGCCGTATACCGCTTCGACGCCGAAGCGAAAGAGCGCGGGCTCGCGCCGGAAGAAAGGCTGACGTTTCATCAGTCGAATAGCGCGCCGGTGATGGACGATCTGCACCAGTGGCTGAAGAATCAGTTTGCGGAGCACAAGACAGAACCGAACTCCGGGCTGGGCAAGGCAATCTCGTACCTGCTCCGGCACTGGCCGGAACTGACACTGTTCCTGCGACAGGCGGGCGCGCCACTGGACAACAATATCGCCGAAAGAATGCTGAAGAAAGCCATCCTGCATCGTAAGAATGCGCTCTTCTACAAAACAATGAACGGAGCGCGCGTGGGCGACCTCTTCATGAGCCTGATCCACACGTGCGAACTGAATAAGGTCAACCCGTTCGACTATCTGGCGGAGCTGCTCCGGCATCCTGCGGAAGTGACCGTAAACCCGGCGGAGTGGATGCCCTGGAACTACAGGCGCGACGCAACCGCGGTGGCCGCGTAATATCATGATTCGGGTCGCATGGCCGAAAGCATTCGACTCCGGCCATGGTAAGGTGACGCTCTGAAATGCCCGGGAAACGGGCTTCCGCAAAGGCAAGATCCGGCAACGTTTTTGGCCAGTTACGGAAACGGTCGAAAATGTTGCGGGCAGGCTTGTATGCCCGCGTTTCCACCAATGATCAGCAGACGCTGGCGATGCAGAACCGGGCGATGCGAGAGTATGCCGCCCAACGCGACTGGACGATCACGTTGCAGGTTCGCGAAGTGAACTCCTACGCCGCCAGTCGAGAAGCTACTGCAATCCCTGCCGCCGGGAGATTGATGTGGTGCTCGTATGGCGCCTGGACCGCTGGGAGCATCTGAGGGTCGGGTTCGTTTCCTAAGGGAGACTCTGGACCTGACCCCGCCGGTCGAGCAATGGCCTGCCTGTTGACAATCTTTGCTGAGTTCGAAAGAGATCCTGCGGGAGGGAACCAAGACTGGCGTGGCGCATGCACGGGAGAACGGAAATCAGCCAGGTCGGCTCGTAACTGCGAACGTCCACGCTGTCGAAATCCGGAAACTCCATTGCCTCGGTCTCAGCAAAGCTGAGATTGCCCGTGGGCAACAGATCGGCCGCGCCTCGGTTCGCCGCATTCTGGCGGATTCGCAGCCTTCATCGCGCGACTCTTTGTGCATAAACTGAACAAGGGAGAAGAATATGGCAGAGTTGGCCGCTATCGAGCTGAAGGCGCATATACCCTCCAAGGACTTTGAGCTGTCCAAGAGCTTCTATCAAGACCTGGGCTTTACGCTGTGTTGGAGTCACGATGGTTTGGCATATCTCCATTACGGTCCGCATGGAGAGCACGGCAAACCCGGCATTCTCCTTCAGGACTTTTACCTGAAGGAATTGGCCGAGAACTTGCATATGCACATGATTGTTAACGACGTCGACGCCTGGTGGGCGCAGGTTCAGGATCAGCGGCTTTGCGAAAAGTATGGCGTACACGCCGAGCCGCCGGACGATAGACCCTGGAATATGCGTGATTTTGTGCTGGTCGACCCTTCCGGCGTGTGCTGGCGGATCAGCTCACTGTATCGAGAGTGAAAAGCGATCAGACTAGCTTCTGTGAGGGAGATCCAATTCTAGCCATGGCACCGCATTCTCCACCTTGAGGATCACGTCTGCCGCTTCGGTGAGGCTGTCCCAAGATAAATGCCCTACCGTGGGGGCAATTCGGCCAACTTGTCCCAAGCAGCCATGGCGGAGGCGGTGCCGGATGAAGATCTGCCGAAAGGACAACGCACCTCTACCGAAAACTCACGAAACAGGTCCGCAGGGGAACCAATCGAAAAATGCCCACGCGGACTCCCAACCGTGCAAGACAATAGTAGTGAGATAACCAATCATCTACATCGAGACATTTGTGGCTCCGCGGGGTGTGACGTGACGACAGAGGTTGAGGCGCCGTACTCGGCCATTGTGCTGGGCGCGACGGGGAACGTGGGCGGACGCATTGTGCAGCTTCTCATCCAGAGCTCGCTGTGCAAGCAGGTGGTGGTGGTGACGCGCCGCAAGACGGATGCCTTCGCCAATTCCAAGGTTTCCGAGGTGGTTGTCAACATGGACCGGCTCGAAGTGGAGGTTGCGCCGCGCGCCCAGGGAATCGACGTTGCGCTCGCCGCGTTCGGCGTTGGCAAGGGCAGCGCGAAGATGCCGGAGGCGGAGGTGCGCAAGATCGAAGTCGACTACCCGCAGGCCTTTTGTCGCGCCGCCAGGACTGCCGGCGCTCGGGTGTGCGCGGTTATGACAGCAGTGGGCGCGGACCCCGCGGCCGGGATGAAGTACGCGAAGATCATCGGCGAGAAGGAAAAGGCCGTTGAGTCCGTCAAGTTCGACTTCCTCGGCGTGTACCGTCCCGCCGTCATTCTCGGCAACTCCAACACGCCGGGCGTCCTTGGGTACGTCATGCCGCTGCTGCACTGGGCCATGCCGTCCAAATACCACTCCATCCATAAGAATGACCTCGCGCGCGCGATGGTGGCGCAGTCGGAGCAGGCATTCCTCGCGATCGCGCAGGGCAGCGCTCCCAAGGAGCCAACTGTGAAGATCCTGGAGTACAAGGAGATGGAGCCCTTCTTCGTTAAGGGCGAGAGGGGCGCTTGAGCAGCACAGGCTATTCTGGAGATAGCATTTGCCCATACTCATTCCAGATTCCGAACTTACCGAGACCTTTGTTCGCGCTTCCGGCCCAGGCGGCCAGAATGTCAACAAAGTTTCCACGGCCGTCCAACTTCGCTTCGATACCGGCAAATCCCGCTCGCTCCCAGCCGACGTTCGGCAACGCCTCCTTACATTAGCCGGCAGTCGCGCCACGCAAGACGGCGTGTTAGTCATCACCTCTCGTGCGCACCGGACGCAGGAGGCCAATCGAGCCGAAGCCCGAGCGCGACTGAACGAGCTGATCGCCCGCGCGGAAGTTGTGCCGAAAACCCGCCGCCCCAGTCGACCCACGCTTGCCTCCAAGGTCCGCCGGCTTACGGCAAAATCGCAACGATCCTCCTCAAAGAAACTGCGCGGCCGGACAAGCGACGACTGAGGGGGGCCATTGAAAATCGCCACTTTCAACATCAACAACATCAACAAGCGTCTGAACAATCTGACGGCTTGGCTCAAAAGGGCCCAGCCCGATGTCGTTTGCCTCCAGGAGCTAAAAGTAGAGCAGCGGGCGTTTCCTGCAAGCGCCCTTCGCGACCTCGGCTATGGCGGAGTTTGGATTGGTGAACGCTCGTGGAACGGGGTAGCGATCCTGACGCGGGATTGCGACCCCGTGCTGACACGCTCCACGTTGCCTGGTGATCCCGCGGACAGCCAAGCGCGATATGTCGAAGCGGCGGTCAACGGAGTGCTGATCGCTTCGATCTACCTGCCGAATGGCAACCCCCAACCGGGTCCAAAGTTCAATTACAAACTGGCCTGGTTCCAGCGGTTGATCGAACACGGCGCCGAACTCATGCACGCCGGCGTACCGGTCATATTGGCCGGCGACTATAACGTCGTACCGGCTGCGCAGGACATTTATCCAACGCGATCGCTCGATAAGAACGCACTGATTCAGCCCCAGAGCCGAGAAGCGTATGCCCGCCTGCTGTCCCAGGGCTGGACCGACGCTCTGCGGAAGCTGCAACCCGAGGGTCCACTGTGGACGTTTTGGGATTACGAGCGCAATCGGTGGCCTTTAGACAAGGGGATGCGCCTGGATCAGTTTCTTCTCTCTCCCGCCGTGTGCGAGCGGCTGGTCGATGGAGGCGTAGACCGATGGGCCCGCGGAGAGGAAAACGCGAGCGACCACGCTCCCGCATGGATCAGACTCGGGTCACCTGGATGAAAAACGCCCGTGTCTCCCGCGTGGCATCGTGGGGACAACCGGTCCAGTGACGGTAAAATCGGATGCGTGCTTACACCTGACAAAGCGGTCATCCGCTGCGAGAACACCGCGGATCGGCCCACGGTACGGTCCGTTAATGAGGCAGCTTTCGGGCGTCCGGACGAGGCTGACCTGGTCGAACGTTTGTGGTCCGAGGGTGTTGTGCTCGTATCGCTTGTTGCGGAGGTAAGGAGACAAATCGTGGGGCACATCCTGTTCAGCCGGATGTCAATTGATACCGCTCGTGGTTCCATTCCCGCGGTGGCCTTGGCCCCAGTGGCAGTCTTACCCGAGTATCAGCGCCGGACCATTGGAGGGCAACTCATTCGTGGTGGCCTGGATCTGCTATGCGGGCAGGGAGAGCACATTGTACTCGTGCTCGGACACCCTCACTACTATGCGCGTTTCGGCTTTTCGGCGGAGATGGCGCGCTCTCTTGAGAGCCCATTCCCTCCCGACGCTTTCATGGGATTGGAACTCATCCCCGACGCTCTCGATGGGGTTTGCGGCAAGGTCAGGTATCCCGTTGCGTTTGGCCTCTGAATCAACCATGGCGTCACTTGGACGAATATGTTTCTCCTGTGGCGTCGAGATGGTGATAACCCGTCAAGTTGATTGCGTGATCGGCAGTTCTTGTAGCCCGCCATTTGATGCGTGAACACCCCGGCCTACCTTTTTCCGAGTGGCGCGTCGCTTTGCTTTCGCGATGAGACCGCGCCGAGACCACGTTACCGCACCCTCGCCGATCTTTCGAACCATAAATAACAGGACTATTGACAATCTCCGGTCGTCCCGCAGTGGTAATAAAGGATCGCCTGGCACTGGTAAGCTGAGCTGCTGTCACACGGGTAGGTTTTGGCGCCTGCCCTAATCTTGTAGACATGCCAGGTAGTGGGCACATGGTTGATGTACTTACCATTGCTGTTGGCTTCCGCACCCACACCCGAAGACCCGCCGGCGTTCTGAACATTCAGGTTTTGGCGATGGTTATCGACGGCGAACGTGACGGTCTCACTGGATGCGCACGTTGAGTCCGGGCAGTAAGTTAAGGCGACAGTGTACGGTCCGCTGCTGACGGTCTGGCTGTCAGTCATTTGGGACGTTGTGCCGTATGAAATATCGACCTCTCGCAGCTTGCGTTTGGTGTGTGCGTGATCCGCCCAGTAAGCGTTGCCGCCGTGCTCTTTTAAACCGAACCGCGACTGAATCGTTAGTGACCCGCCGGACACGATAATCGGGTCGTCGTCGCCGGAAAAGGGGCCAAGTCTACCGAATGGCAACTCCCATCCGCCGGTCATCACGTTATAGGTGGTAAGAAGAGCGATCAGAATGGAAATCACGCTTGCCGCCGTCCAGACCACTTTTAGGATCGACATAGAACCTCCTTCCTTACCCGAGGGAATGCGATCTATGATATGCGAAAGCTGGACCGAGTGCTAACTTATTTCACGGTTCTCACTATTTCGCGCAAGTAAGACTGAATGTCTTTGCGCTGGCTGTAGCTTGCGAAGACCGAGTCGCCCCATTCGGAATGCAGTTCGGCGAGACAGGCAGCGCCCTTCGCCGCAGCTTCTCCAGCTCCTGCCGTGTCGCCCGACCGGCGCAGTGCGCGCGCCTCTACGACCCAGGCACGCCATTCCAACTCCTTGCGCCCCGCGCCATGCGACCCGACTCGCGCCTGGCGAGCGGCGTCGAGGGCGGTTTGCGGGTCGGATGCGGAGGCGACAATCTCCGCCAGAGCCAGGCGGTAATCGAGCAAACTGAACTGATCCCCGAGGGTGGTCGCCGCGTCCACCGCCTGCTCGCACGGTCGAGCGGCGTTCCGCAACACCCCCGAACGCAGTTTCGCGAGACCGTCTACGCAGCGCGCGGTGTCCTTCGCAGTCTTCGTGGCGGAGGCCATTTCGATGGTCTTGCGCGCGTGCGCCTGGGCAGCCGCGTATTGTCCCTGGCTGAGTGCCATCTCCGCGCGCACGCCCTCCACCAGTCCGGGCAGCCGAACGTCTACGTTGAGCATACCTTCGGCTTCCTGCAAGACCGCTTCCGCATCCTGGTACCGTCCCAGGCGCCATAGCAGCTTGGCACGATTGACCAGGCCGATGCCGGTAGCGGCGCGATCGTTCACCTGACGCGCCAGTTCGGAGTGCTTCTCATAATGCTCCAACGCCTGCGGCCATTGATCGGTCTGAAAGAAGAACGACGCCATACCCTGCTCAGCGGTAAGGATTTGCAGCGTTTCGCCTGTGGCCTTGGCGCGCGTGAGAAGCTGCTCGAACTCCGTGCGTGCCTTGTCATTCTGGCCAAGGTCGCGATGGGCGCGCGCCACGGCTGTAAGCGCCTGCGTGGTTTCGAGCGCGAATCCGGCCTGGCGATAGTACGCCAGCGCCGGCTCGGCCTCTTGCAAGGCGCTCTTCACATCCCCCTGTTGCAGATGAATGCTCGCGAGTTGGAGCAATGCGCGCGCTTCATTGCGATGCAAACGATTGCGACGCGCAAGGTCGATGGCCTCACGCAGCGTGGCCTCGGCGCCCAGGTAGTCGGAGCGGCCGAAGCGCGCCAGGGCGAGATCGGTGAGGCCGCGCGCCGCCAGATTCGCCTTTCCGACACGACGCGCCCACTCCACGGCGGCCGCGGCCATCTGCTCGGCGCGCTTGGCGTCGCCTTGCTGATAGGTCACGCTGCTCAATTGCAGAGTGGCGGCGATCTCCTGATAATCGGTCGCGATGACGTGGGCCGTTTGAATTGCCTTTTCGAGGTCGGCACGCGCATCCTGAAATTTTTTTCCTGTGGTCGCGAGCACGCCGCGCTGGAACAGCACCTCCACCTGCCCCTCTGTATTGCTGAGCGCCTCATATAGAGAATAGGCTTTGGCGAACTCGCCCTCCGCCTCCGGCAGCCTCCGCATGCGCAACCCAAGCAGGATGGCGGCTCGCAGGTGGGCGGCTGCGTTTTGCGGATCGAGCCGCGCCGCCTCGTTGTATGCCTCGAGGGCCCTCGAAATTTGGAGGTTGCGTTCGAGCGCACGGCCCAAATCCACGAGCACCTGAGGCTTTTCGGACTTTGGCACACTGCCGCCAAGCTCGTTGTACTTGGTGATGGCGCTCGGGAAATCGCCGGCCAAAGTGCGGTGGATGGCCTCGACGTACAGAGTGTCGGACTTGCGTTGGGGCGGTCGATTCGCCTCGTCTTCAAGGGCCACCAGCATCTCCTGGTTGGCCTTATCGGAATCGTCAATTTCGTTCCAGGCTTCAGCCAGGCGGGCGTGCCCCAGAGCGAAGCCCGGATCCACAGAAACGGCGCGCTCCAGAGCGCGAGCAGCGCGATAATAGGTCGCATCGCGCAGCGCCTCTGTGCCCGCCTGATACCATTTCAGTCCTTCAGGCGATGGCTGGTTGCGCCCGCGAATCGCAGTTCTCCACACAAAAACCGCGCCGACGAGCAGCACCAGCGTCACGACGGCCGCGATAGCGCGGAGAGGCGACCACCTGCGAATGGTAACGGTCACACTCGCGCTCTCGCCGCTCAGTTCCTGCACGAATTCGCGTGAGCTCGCATAGCGCGCAGCGGGGTCCGGGTCGAGCGCCCGCGCGAGCGCGCGCTCCCAGCAAGCGTCGAGCTCCGGACGGACCAGGCGCGGCGACGGCGCGGTTCCTTTGGAGCGCCGCATCGCCGACGCCATCGGCGTTTCGGCGGCAAACGGCAGTTGGCCCGTCACCATCTGATAGGCAACGGTGCCGAGCGCATATACGTCCGATGCGTAGGTAGCTGCGTGGCCGTCGAGCAACTCGGGCGCCATGAAGTCAAAAGTGCCCATCACCTGGCCTGTGAGGGAGAGTGTGCTGTCGGATGCAGGACTCACGTTGCGCGCGAGTCCGAAATCCGTCACTACGGCGCGCGTGCCCGCAGTCTGGGGCACCAGGATGACGTTGGATGGTTTGAGATCGCGATGGATGATTCCGGCGGTGTGTGCGGCTTCGAGGGCGTCGGCCATTTGCGACAGTAACGGCAAGGCTTCTTCGGGCGATATGTGCTTCTCACGCCGGAGACGAGCGGACAGCGTTTCTCCGTCCAGAAACTCCATGGTGAGGAAGACGGTGTCCGCGCCGCTGCCATCCTCTGCAGGATGACGCACCAAATCGAAAACGCGGCAAACGTTAGGGTGCGAGATCTTGCGCGCGAGCTGAATTTCCTGTTTGAAGCGTGCCACCATCCGGCTATCCCCGGCAGCGGCGGGAAGCAGGGTCTTGAGGGCGATCCGGCTTTTCAGTTCTAAGTCTTCGGCTTCATAGACTTCGCCCATGCCGCCGCGGTCGACAAAGCGGACGATGCGGTAGCGGCCACAAACCTCTTGTCCCGGTAGGAGCGAGGGCTGACGTGGTGGCGTCATGCGATGAGGCCCAGTCTAGCGGCTCGCGGATATCACTGCAAGACGACCGCACCTCTGTTGTTTGGCCCCATCGAAGGAACAGCCAGGCTTCATGCGCAAATCGTTTGTGTGTTCGGGACTTTCGCGGCCAAATGGTACACCAAAAAGGAATCCGCGCCAGCTCAGTCGCTGCCAAGACCCGCTTTGAAGCACGCACGAACCGAAGTCCAATCGGAATCAGAAAGCCGCCCAATCAGGCGCACTTCTCGCTTGCAGCAGCGTGACGGGAAACAACCTGAAGAAAGACGGCTGAGATCTTCGTCGCGTCTGCGCCTGGAAACGCGTCGACTACGACGTCACCTGCTTTCAAGGCCCTTCGTACTCCTGCTTCTTAAACCGTTCGAGAGATGCGAGTGTAGCTTCGCGAAGATCGTCGTCAGACCAGGAATCCGACCAGTCAACCCGGCGGTCGCCCCCGAGATCCGCAAGCTGCTGCGCCCAAGCCAGCACTTTCCCGGCCTCGTCCGGCGGAAGCATCCGCACAACTTTGATCAGCGACTCTTCACCACTCGGCTGAACCGCCAAACTTCCGACCTTAAGACATCGTGTACCGATATGATGTCCGCCTCCGGCGTCCAACCCGGGACAAGTTTGTCTCCGGGTATGTCAGGCGAGATTAGCGTAACGGTTTTGCCATCTACAATTGCCGCTTTGTAGGCGAAATCTTGAGGCACTACGACATTCAGTAGAATGCGTCCCCTTTGGTCAATGGCCGATGGGGAGAGGCTGCCCGTGGCCAGTCGTACGCCGGAGGGAAGAACAATCGGCTCGGCGTCCGCTGAAGGAAGGTGGACCCGCACCATTCCCCGGCTGGTTTGGACGAGAAGCATCCGTCCCGCCGGGTCGATCGCCAGGTCTTGGCCTTCGGTGAGCCGCACTGGCGGCCCCCCGCTCTCCGGCATCGAGTAGACCGTGTCGCGAGAGACATAGTAGACGGTGTGGAGGCTGGAGGAGACGGCCAGCGCAGTTGCATTGCCGCCGGGAACGGGAATCTCCCGCCGGAGCACACCGTTGCGAACCGAGGCAAAGCCAATCCGGCGCTTTCCGGGCGGACCAAGCAGAACTGCGACCTCATCGGCGTTCACGAGCGAAGCGTAGGAGGCTTCTCTGGCGTCGCCCTGCAGAAAAAGACGAAAATCCTTCCCCGGCATTCCGCAAAGTAGCCGCAAATTTCCGGCGAGCGGAGCCGTGATCAAGACACGCCCATCCTTCAACACAAGTACTCGATTTCCGGCCGGCGCCGGCGCTGCCGAATCGGCAATGAATTTGCCGCTCACCGTGAAACGCAATATCGACGGGGTCATTTCGGCCGAGTCCACATAGATGGATCCATTAGCTGCCACGTCCGTATAAAACGGCGGCAGCCCGTTGGCGAACGAGAAAACACGCGTGTGTCCCGGCTTCCCGTTTCTCTCGACCCGGATCAATTCGAAGCTGTTTTGTTGCCTGCCCAGCATCAAAACGCCTTGGCCGTCCGCAGTCGGGGCCAATGGGATGCCGAGTTGGAAATCGAGCCTGTCGACAGGCGCTTGGGGATCCAGCCGGCGGGATTTGCGCGTGGCAAGGTCCAGGATATACGGCTGCGTGCCGTATTCGATGCCGGCCTCGTCGGTCGCTCCAATGAAAACGAGCTCTTTACCATCGGGAAATGCGCGCAACGGCGGACCGCTATCGAACCGATCCAGGTACGCGGGAAGAGGCTCGCTTCGGCCCGAGTCCGGCCAGAAGCGGAACGCCTCATCGTGACCCCGGGGCGTCCGCTTGAGCACGATCAAGCTGCCGTCGGGCAGCGGCTGCGGAGCCCAGCCGTCTTCCAGCAGCAGTGTCGGTTCTCCGCCGAGCGGCGGAATGGAATACACTCCGGCGGGCCGTTCCCAGAACCGGTCGAAGAACAGCCGCGAGCCGTCCCGGGCCCAGGCTACGTTGGTCACGGAACCATTGGTGATATCGTGCGTGAGGACGTTCCAACTCCCTCCATCGGGTTTCATGATCGCGACCTGGGTCTGCCCGTCGACGAGAGTGAGAAGCGCCAGCATCTGGCCGTCCGGAGAGACTCGCGGCGCGAGAGCAACGACAGGGCCACCCAAGCGAACTCCGGCCCACGCCGGCGTGGCGGGCTGCCTGAGCGACTGAAACCAACCTCCGAGGAACGCGCCCGCGGCAACGGCAGTCACGACCGCGGCCGCGCCCAGCCATCGCAGCCGGCCGCGTGGCGAGGCAGCAACCGTTACAGCCGGCAGCGCGAGCGTTTGGGACAGCCCATCGCGCGTCTGACGAAGCTCCCGATAAAGGTCGCGCGTTGAATCGTACCTCTGGTCCGGGTCTTTGGAGAGGCAGCGCTCGATCGTCCAGCGCACCGGCGCGGGAAGGGCGTGCGGCAGCGGCTCTACATCGTCGCGGATGATCGCGGTCATCGTTTCTACGTCACTGTCGCGTTGAAACGCGCGTTTCCCGGTGGCGAGTTCGTACAGGATTAGCCCAAAGGAGAATTGATCACTGCGGTAATCGAGTTCCCGGCCGCGCGCCTGTTCGGGACTCATATACGCGACGGTTCCGACCACGGTGCCGGGATGCGTAAGAGTGAGGGTGCGCGTCGCGTCGGTCGCCAAAGCAAGCTGCCGCTTCGCTAAGCCGAAATCGAGAATCTTGACGCGCCGGTCCCTGGTGATCAGGATATTGTCCGGCTTCAGATCGCGATGGACGATACCGGCGGCGTGTGCGGCGGCAAGCCCGTCGGCGATCTGCACGGCTATATCGAGCAGCTTGCGTACGTCCTCCTGACCACGCAAGACTGTGCCCTCGACGAACTCCATGACGAGGTAGTTGTCGCCGACGTCGAAAATCTGGGCGATATTCGGATGATTGATCCCGGCGATCGCGCGCGCCTCGTGTTCGAATCGCTCGCTGAACTGCGCTTGCGAGAACTTGAGCGCGACAATGCGTTCGAGCCGCGTATCACGCGCCTTCCACACCTCGCCCATCCCGCCTGCACCGATAGAGGACAGAATTTCGTAGGGGCCTACGCGATCGCCAGCTGACACTGCCGCCACGTTGCCCATTGTACCGATCTAACCCGGTGTAGAGTTTCTTGCGGCACTGCGGTGCGCGCCGGGTGGATAAGTGCGCCAGGAACGTAGGCCGGTGTGAAGATTATCACCACGAGCACGCCGCCGGCGCCGGAAATGTTCCGTTCGGAGTGTATACTTCGACTACTCCAAGACGGCAATTCTACAGTCCTGGATTACTAAAAACCCATGCCTCTCACCAAACAGTGCCAACGCGCGGTCCTCGCCGTTTTCGGTCTTCCTCTCCTTGCGCCGTTCGCTCATGGCGCCGTATTGGATTACGATCTTTTCAAGACCATCGCCTACTCGCAAACCAGCAACGCGCAGCCAACGACGCCCACCGTATTCTTCGGTTCGGTCGCGGTGGACTCGGACAATACCACGGACTTCACCGCTGGTAACGTGACGAGTACCAGCGCCTTATCCCCGATGGTGCTCATGGTGGCGGACATGGCCGGCAGTTTTCAGTCGGCAGGTTTGGGCTCGCAAGCGGAACTGAATGCCGATTTTCCAAATGGCACCACCTATACCTACAACATCAGCGGCGGCACGCTGGGTAGCCAAAGCGCCACGCTGAGCACGCCCGCGTCGGATGAGTATGCGGCGACGATTCCCTTCTTTACCAATAGTGGATTCACTTCGCTCCAAGGCGTGAACGCCACGAACCCGATCACACTGACCTGGAATCCCTATGCCACGCCCGCTGGGATCAATACTCCACTGATCTTTCTCGCGATCAGCCGCGCCTCCGACGGTGCATTCGTCACCGGCACTTCGGGCAACAACTCACTCGCTTCCTTCACTGTACCGGCGAACGTGCTGCAGCCTGGCACGCAGTATGACGTGGACCTGGTCTACAGTGCCCGCAACGCCACGGCGAATGCCGGGTTTGGGGGAGCGACAAGCTTTTACTCCTATGACCTGCGCACCGACCTGGACTTTACCACGGCTGCCGCAACCCCCGAGCCTTCTTCGCTTTCTATCGCTGCGTTGGGCATCCTGGGCTTCGCAGGCTTGCTGACATGGAAGCGAAAACGGTTCATTTGATGCCGAGCGGGCCCTTGCGGGGCTGTGCGGCGCCAGCCTGCCACCGGCGATGGCCTGGCGCTTAAAGCTCAGTAAGTCGCGAAGATCCGCGCGATTTCTGACACATTGCGCGTCTTGGTGAACGCCAGCATTAGTAAGATTCGCGCCTTTTGCGGGTTAAGATTGTCCGCAGGCACCATTCCCATCGCATCATACTCCTCCCGAGCGACTACGCGCCCGTTTCCTGTTCGGCTGGACCGCACCAGAATGGGCCTCGAATCGAGCGGCATTGACAGGACTTGTTTGAGGGCAGCTTTTTCAAAGCTAGAAATAAGGCCGGCGCCCGTTTTGTTGCGCTTGGTTGAGGTGCGGTAGAAGGAGATCTTGTCGGAATCGGCGTAACCGAGGTATCCCAACTCCGGCGCTCGAAACGTCTCGACACGATCGGTGTTAGTTTTCGTGACGTCCCGTGCGCCATGAATCTCGTCATTCATTACGATGAGCACACCTTTTCCGCGTGCCTCTGCTGATCCGGCTACCCGGATCGCATTCAGCAGGTTCAGAGGGCCGTCCGCACTGATCGCGGTGTTTGGCCGCATGGCACCGACCAGCAGAACTGGCCGATCATCCTTGATTGTCAGGTTTAGGAAGCATGCGGTTTCCTCCAGCGTATTTGTCCCGTGCGTGACCACAACTCCTCGCACTTTGGCATCCTGAGCGAAGATTTGGTTGATGCGGTTCGCGAGCGTGATCCAGTTCGCAATGGAGATGTCCGCACTACTGACATTCGTGATTTGCTCTACCTTCACATTTGCGTATTGCCCGATCTCCGGAACCGCTTTGACGAGGTCCTCGCCCAACAACGAGCCTGACTTATACTCGGCAAGGCTGGTCGAAGATGCGCCTTTGCCCGCAATTGTTCCACCGGTAGAGAGCACTTCAACAAGCGGTAGGTCGCTGGCGGTTTTCTGCTGAGCAGCGCATGGCAGAATGCACCCGACTGCGAAGAAGACTCGGATGACAGTAGATATCAGGAAGGGAGGCCGTGGCGCGTCTTGATGATTGTAGCGGGCGATTTAGCGATTGAGCCGCCACTTAGTGTTTTCGCGGCTCGCTGATCCGTGCCGTTCCGTAGGAAGGGCCGATCCGTCCATGGAAAATAAATCGCGCATCATCTGGAAGTATCCATCAGGCTGACGAGTCGAGAGGCGGGTGCCATCAGGCGCGGTCTCATATTCATAGATTCCGTGTTCGGCATGGGGAAAGCGGCCGAAAACCTGTCACGGAGTGGCGTCGAGGGGAAACATGCCGGCGGTAGCGGTTTCCCACCAGATCCTCGTGTTGAAAGCCGGATTCCGTTTGCGTCGATGACCTCACCTGCAATGGAAGACAAAGCAGGAGCGCCAGGCGGGGCTAAAGCAACCAGCGGCAGCGCCGCGAGCGGCCAGAAACCATATCGACGCATCAGCCTGAGTGTATCGCCCTGCGCCCCCGCAAGCAGTCACCGCTGTTACTTGCTCCTGAAACTCGCTATCCTCTTCGCGAGCCACTCTTGGACGGTGGCGAAGTACAGGGGAGCGAATCGTCGCAAGGATGCCATTTCCGCGTTGCTCCCAGTCTTTGCCTCAAGCTGGAGATGATCCGCCTTGGGTATGATTCGCAGCATATAGTCGCGGTTGTTTCCAGCTTTTAAGGCCATCTCCCAGGCATTCTTGTTCTTCTCCGCCAGAATGTTGTCGTCCAGTTCGCCGAATAGCGCGAGTACCGGCGTCTGGAGCCGGCGTAATGCCGGCCCTGGATCGTAGAAATATAGCCTTCGGATGAGCTGCCAGTAAGCGTCGTTCGGCGTCCCCGGAAAGCTGCTGGGGGCCGAGCCCATGCGGGCGACGATCTGGGCGCGAGCGGCTGCATACTGTTCCCACCCGCGGCCCGTCCGGGCGAACTCGTACTGGAGCTTCATGAGTCCGACGATACGCTGGATTGCCGGGGCCGGCATCCCGCCGGCCGCCATTTCACGTTCCGCTTCATCGATGGTCGTCTCGGCGGCTGAGACACCGGCTCCGGATACGCTGATCAAAAAGGCAATGTCCTTTGCCCGGATTGCGGCCAGTGGCATCACCCATCCCGCCTGGCTCACGCCGAGCAATCCGATCCGGCTGCGTTCGATATCCTTTCGGCCCTTCAGGTACTCGAAAGCCGCCACGACATCGCCCGCCAGATCGTCGAAAGAGGCCGTGTTCCAATCGCCCGTCGAGCCGCCGACTCCCCGCTTGTCGTACCCGAGAACCGCAACTCCATGGCGGATCAGAAACCGGGCAAACGGAAGCATGTACTCGCGGTCCTCCGCCCCTGATCCGTGCACGAGAATAATGGCTGGGTGTGTCCCTGCTGTTGCCGGGCTGATGAGCGTGCCTGCAAGACGAATCGCCCCGCTTGAAAAGGCAACGTCTTCCCGCCTCTCGATCTCCACGCGTCGCGCTGTGCGCGGGGAAGCGTCTCCTTTGCGCCATGTCAGCGACATCAGCTTGCCCTGGCCGTTTCGTTGAAAGTCGATGTGGGACTCCATCGCCGTTGGAACGGCAGCGCCGGGTCCGGCAAAGAACCGGTCGTCACCCATCGGATACAACGTTCGAACCTCACCCGATTCGTCAAACGCGACTAACTGATTCCTCCCGGTGAACTCGCTCCACATCTGGATATAAACGAAGGCATTCGGCTCCCACTGATACACGCCCGCATACTCGCGGAGAACATGCTCGTCCATCGAGCGGACTGCTGGGACCTGAGGAGCCGAAACTGCGGGTTTACTGCCGATCAGAAGGGCGAAGAGGACTACGCCAATGGCCGGTGCTGCATGTCGGATTGGCACGTACCTGCATCCTATCCCACTGCACTCGCTCGCCAAGGATGCTTGACTACCCAGCGGTAACGCCCTATTTCCCGGGTTTGAAGGGAACAGCCGAAATCTGATTCTCGCCGGCAAGCTCCTGTTCAACCAATGCGTTCCCTCCCTGCGTCGCGAGGGGTTCACGGGATGAACCCACGACTACGTTCCGGACCGGGTCATTCATCTGCAACAGTTGCGCATATGTATCGCCCACCATGCTTGGTGGGAGTCCGTTGGCAAGCAACTGGATCAAGGCAGCGTTGAATTGATTAAACACTGGATCGGTGGTAGAGAGCCCACTGCCGTTGACCGGCTGCGTGTAAACAGGATGCGGATACGTGGCGAGCGCAGTGTTCATTGCGTACGGATTCACCGTCGAAACACGAACGTTCGATCCCGCAGTTCGCAGAGCCGTGTCCAGATTGTTCGCGTAGACGCGCAGCGCGAACTTGCCGGAATTGTAGGTATCCACGAAGCTCTCGCCCAGCGCGGGCACTGCTGCGCCGGTGGTGTAGGACGCAATGGACGCCGTGAAGATGATGCGCGCGTACCCCTGTTGCGGCATGAGGGGCAAAATAACATTCGTCATCATTACGTGTCCGAAATAGACGGTGCGTAATCCGAGATCGCGCTGTGCCAGATAGGAGGAGAAATCCGTCGGCGGCAAGGGTACAATCTCCCCAATTACGAAGCGCCCTGCATTGTTTCCCAGAATATCGACGTGACCGTGCCGCTGAAATACCGGATGGGCCACGAGCGCCCCGACGAACGCGAGCACAGAGGCCTGATCCGCGATATCTAATGCGAGTAACGGATAGGCCGGAGGGTTCGGAACTGCAGCCGGGTTCCGCGACGTGCCAATCACGTCGACGCCGAGTGCGCTGAGGGCTTCTGCGACCGCGCGACCGTTGCCGCGCGATGCCCCGGTGATGACCGCAAGCTTGCCGGCGAGGTCAATCTCGGGTTTGAAGTGATCCAACGGGTAAAACACCGGAGCGATCGTCACGGCATTGCCGTTTGCCTGAGCTTTGGCCTCGGGAGCAAGGTTAGCCAGGACCGGAGGCAGCAGAAGTGAACCCGCCGCCAGGGCCGCGGGAGTTTTCATGAAGGAGCGGCGAGTGCCGCCTGCATGTTCCGGAGATTTCTCGTTATGTTTTTTCATCGACACCATCTCCCCCAAAAAGGTTTGAGGGTGATGGGATTGTACGCCCCTTCCGCGCGAAAGGCAACGGCAGCAACCCGGTTGAGAAAATTTCGCAGTCGAGCAGAAAGAAAAGGACCGCGAAGCGAAGCGGAGGCGTCAGCGCTGCCATTTAGACAGGCGTGGCCGCCCTCACTCCGCGGACTTCACGCGCAGCGGGATAGACATAAGGCCCCAGACGCAGCATCGGCACGCTGGCCAGCGCCAAGGCGCATGCAAAGCACACGAGCATCAGCCTGTAAGAGCCGGTTCGGTCGTACGAAATTCCCATGGCGAAGGGGCCCAGGCCGGCTCCCAGCATAAAGATAGAAAAAAAGTAACCACAGATCTCACCAAAGGACCGCATCCCCAGGTATCGCGAAGCCAGAAAGGCTATCAGATCCACCTCTGCACCCACGCCCAGGCCGACCAAGACAGCACCGACGGACGCCGCGCCAGTGCGCAACGTTGACGCCAGGACGACCATGCCCAGAAGGGGAGTGAAAAAGAAGATGGCGGCGACGTAAGGTGCGTGGATGTGGTCCACCAGGAACCCGGAGAGCAGCCGGCCGCCGATCAAGGCTGCACCGGCGACCCCGACCATGGCGGTAGCGGTCTGGGCCGAAACCCCTCGGTCGGCCAGCATCGGGACCAAATGCGAGATCACACCTCCGGTAGTTCCGGCCACGATGAAAAAGCTGAAGGCGAGCATCCAGAATCGGGAAGTTTGCAACGCCTCAATGCCCGTAAGCCCGGGCGGCGTTGGAATCGATCCGCTGTGAACAACGGTTTCGCGTCCGTCCGCCGGCCTGCCCACAAAGAAGGCTACGGCAGGAAACGCGAGAACGAATACCAGCGCTCCGAGGCCCGCGTACGCTCCGCGCCAGCCTACAAGAGCGATCAGCGCGCGCACAAACTGCGGAACGACAGTGGCGCCCAGACCGACTCCCGACATGGCGATGCCGAGCGCGAGCCCGCGTTGACGATCGAAGCGGGACGAGATCGCCTTGGCGTAGATCAGCGGCGTCTGTCCAGCGGCCCCGAGTCCCATGAGAGCGTACAAACAGATGAAGGCACTTGGCGAAGCAGGGACCAACGCCACCGATGCGGTAGCGAGAGAGAACAACACGATGGCGGGCAACGCGACCGCCCGAATGCCGACTCGATCCACCATACGGCCAAAGAAAGGCGTCGCGATTCCCGTCGTCCAAATTCCGACGACCATGGCGAATGAGATCAGGCCACGACTCCACCCAAATTCCCGTGTAATGGACGGGAAGAGCGTCCCAAACGTGAACTGCATGACCGGGCCGTTCCCGACGAGCAGACCCAATACAGACGCGAGTACGACCGACCAGCGGCTCCTGAGAACCCGAACCATAGCCCCTCTCCTCTGAAGAGTTATTCCCTGCCCGATAAGCCGAGCAGCCTTGCCGCGTTATTGAAGCAGACGTCCGCGCGAGCCTGTTCATCAAGCGATACGGTTTCGATAAAATCCGCGGCCGCGTCTGCGGACTCGTAGGGATAGTCGACGGAAAACATCACGCGGTCCAGGCCGAGCGCGGCCGTCGAGCACAGCAGAGGTTCGGCGGAGAACATACCCGACGTGGTCACAAACACGTGCTCCCGAATGTACTCTGAGGGGCGCTTCTGCAATTTCATGCCGTAAATTTGGGCCCTGCTGTCGAATCGCCAAAGCAGGAACGGCAACGTCTCGCCCAAATGTCCGAGCACCAGCCTGACTCCCGGAAAGCGATCGAAGATGCCGCCAAAGATCAGACGGAGCGCATGGGAACCTGTCTCAACCGTCCATTCCCACATCGCACGCTTCAGCGGGGCGCACCCGGCAATGGCGGGATAGCAGGAAATGGGATCGGCCGGATGGAGGTAGATGGGCGCCCCGAGCGCGGCGGCGCGCTCCCAGACCGGGTAGAACTTCGGATGATCCAGATATTCTCCAAGAGTATGGCCATTGATAAGGGCGCCACAGAAGGCGAGCTCGCGCACGCACCGTTCGAGTTCGTCAGCGGCCGCGGCAGGGTCTTGCATGGGTAGACAGGCAAAACCGGAGTAGCGATCCGGCTCCTTCTCGATTTCGCCGGCGAGCAGGTCGTTGGCTTGTTTTGCCTTACGGCAGGCAACGGCCGCCACAGGCTCTGTTTGGATACCAGGGCTGGTGAGACTGAGAACGGAGCGTTCGATGCCGGCCTGGTCCATCGCATCGAGGCGCATGCTGCCGAAGTCAAGCAGTTGGGCCCGGAGCCGCTGGTAGATCGCCGGATCGATATCGCCGACAGTAGGAGCCCAGTATTCCTCAAAGCCGGGGCACAGGAAGTGCTCCTCAAGGGCTATTTTCTTTGTTGTTCGCACCGTGTCAGCCTCTCCCCCGATCGAAGACTTGGCCCACAAGGATCCCAGAAAGTATGAGCGATGCAACCGAGTATAGCCCACGAGGCAGCGGATCGCCCGTGAAACTCGCGATGCGCAAATGGTGGAAGTCCAACCAGTCCGCGCGGGACCGATACTCGTGTTCGTATTCGCCGGCACATTGACGATCTGCGGCTTTGACGACAGTTTGACAGTGGCTGGCCCGTTGCGGTGTTGATTCCATGTACTACCGATCTGGAAAAGACAAGGCTTACAAGGGACTGATTGCCGGAGCTATCGGCGGCCTTGCAGCTTCGTGGATTATGACTCGCTTTCAGTTCTTGCTTGCGCGCACCCTAGGCAATAGCGATCCGCACGAGGGCCAGGGAGAGGACGCCACCGTCAAAACCGCGCAGAAAATTTCGTCCGGACTGCTGCACCATGAACTCTCCCCAGGAGAAAAGAAAACGGCCGGCCCTATTGTGCACTATGCTTACGGAACCAGCATCGGAGCGCTGTACGGTGCTTTGGCCCAAAAGTACGAAGGCACTACATCGGGTTTTGGCAGCGGCTATGGCGCAGCAGCCTGGGCGCTCGGGGATGAAATCGCAGTGCCTGCACTCGGACTTGGGAAAAAGCCGGCGGAGACACCATTGTCCCAGCACATGCAGTTTCTCGCAGCTCACGTCGTGTATGGCGTCACCCTGGAAGGCGTTCGCCGCCTCGCTCTAGGATGGCTGTGAACAAGCTGTTGGTGACTGCGCTCGGCGTCTATGCTCTTGGTCTCACCGCGGACGCCGGTCTGCCTTCTGACCCGGCCCGAAAACGCACAGTCCTGGGTGTGCGATGGGTCCGTAGTACTGCGGGCCGCCGAAGCCGTTTTGCACGAGGACACCGGTCAGCTCGAAGCGAGCGGTGACGTGAAGATCGCTCGCGAGAGAACTACTGACTCTCGCCTTGGTCGATGAGGCAGACTGGTCTTAACCCCCGACAGCCTCGTTAAAGATCGACGTAAAGAACTCGCGGGAAGTTGGCGAGCAGCCTATGTGCAGGCTGCCTCTTCCTTCTTCGATGAATCCCAGGTACCCGTTCCAGCCGAGATCGTCCAGGACGAATCGCAGGCACTCCAACTCGACGGGCGGCAGGCCGGAGTAATCCAGGTCGAAGACCTGGCCGGAACAATGCGCCAGCTTGTTGATGTCCTGGTGAGCATCATCCGTAGATTCCACCAGCGAAGTGACGGTCAGCGGCTCGAACTTCTCGTGCTTGCCTCCCACCTCGTCAAAGAGCCGCCGCGTTTCGTAGGAGATATACATCAGAGTGCCGATGGCCGCGGGGGAGGCCTGCGAATAGGCGTCCAGATTGGCGGAGTCGGTGGGGTCCAGGTGCAAGCGGTAGCCGAAGTAATCGGGGCGGTCGAAGGCTTTGAAGAGACGCTTGCCGAGATCGGCGCGGATGTCTTGACAGCTTTTATACACAAGGTCGTCGCGCTTAAGCCAGACGGCGAGGCGGTAGGGCGCACGCACGCCCGTATAGAAATCGCTGCGATATTCCTGTGCGAGGCTGACGAAGCCGGCCGGATCGCGCCGGTACATGGCGAGCAACTGCTCGGCGCGCATCACGCGGAAGTAATACGTCGGCGAGTAATCGCGCTGCATCTGCTGCTCGATGGCTTCATAAAGCTCGTGATTCCAGGCGGGGTTGCACGAAAAAAACATGCGAGGGACGCTGACTTCGTCCTTAGGAATGCCTCGTGCGTGGCGGGTGAGATCGAGCATCGTCGCGACGCAGCCCTGGCCGCAATGGTAGGCGAAAATGGCCCAATCCAAGCCGCCGAATTTCTGCTGCATGCCCGCGAGGTAAACGGCCGCCGCTGGAATCGCGCGATCCGGCGAGAGGCGGTCATCGCGGACCGTTACGGTGTACGGAGTGCGGTGCGTGATGGTCCGGTAGCGAGCCTTCTTCCCAGTTCCACTGACGTGCACGCGCTCTTTGGAGACGTGATACCGCGTCGACTGAACGACGCGGAGGCCCATCTCCCTCGCGGTGGCGCCGGCGATCTGCATGATGCCCTTGGGTCCGGTGGAGCTCTCGGCTCGCGAATCGCCCCAGCTTTCCAGGTAGGCGATGGCTTCGATGAGGGTGGCGGGAAGGCCGCTCTTCGAGGCGGCGGTTTTGAAAATCGCCTGCAGCCTCTTGTCGGCGGTGATGCGTTTGGCTCCCGGAATGGCCAGGGGCTCGCGCATGATGCTGAAGGTCTGCGACTGAATCATCAGATTCGTGCGGGCGTCCAGCAGTTCCCGGGAAATATCGTCGCGCGCCACTCCAATTCCGCTCACCCGGTGCTCCGGTTCGAAGTGTCCGGAGGAGCCGGCCTGACCCAGGGGCGCAAGGCTCAGGAAAAAAAGGGCCGCGAACTTCTTCATTCCTTCTCTCTAGTTTAATCCCTCGGATGGGGTTGTGACGGAACGATCTTCGGCTGTGTAACTGCAATAACGCTGGGGATGAGTCCTACGGCCCCTGCCCCCCATCATTTGGCTCTTCCGGCTGACGAGACCGAGATCGAGATCACAGTCGGGCGCAAAAAACTGCGGCTCACCAACCTGCAAAAGCCGTTCTGGCCGGAACTGAACATCACCAAAAGCGACCTGCTGCAGTTCTATATCGACCTGGCGCCGGAATTGATTCCCCATTTGAAGAATCGCGCCATGGTGATGAAGCGATACCCGAACGGCGCGGCGGGCGAATTCTTTTTCATGAAGCGCGCGCCCTCGCCGCGTCCGCCGTGGATTCGTACGTGCCCGATCGAGCACGCGTCGGGGAGCATCATCGACTTTCCGATCGTGCAAGACCTGGCAAGCCTGCTGTGGGTGGTGAACCTGGGTTGCATCGATCTCAACCCGTGGTATGCGCGTTGTGACGACGTGCATCGCCCCGACTATTTGCATTTCGATCTGGACCCGGTGCCCGGCGCCGAATTCGAACAGGTGCTGCAGACGGCTCTGCGGGTGCGCGAGGCGCTGGAGCGGCGGCACATGCCCTGTTACGCGAAGACCACAGGGTCGCGAGGCATCCACATCTACGTGCCGATCAAGCGCACGCTGGTGCAGAAGCAGGTGTGGGGGTTCGCCAAGTCGCTGGCATTCGACCTGGCGCACGAATTTCCGGACCTGATCACCAGCGAGTACCGCATCGCCAACCGGCCGCATGGCCGCGTGCTGGTGGATTACAACCAGAACGCGTGGGGCCGCACGCTGGCGAGCGTGTATTCGGTACGGCCGAAGCCGCAAGCAACGGTATCGACGCCGGTGACGTGGCTGGAGGTGGAGCGCGGGTTCGCGATCGAGGATTTCCGCATGGACAATGTGCCCGAGCGCGTGCGGCAGATGGGCGATTTGTGGAAGCCGCTGACGCTGGCGCGCGGCCGCGTGGACCTGGAGGCGCTGCTATGAAGATCGCGCCGATGGAGGCGCTCTCCGCGGCGGAGTTGCCGCAGGGCGACGAGTGGCAGTATGAGCCGAAGTGGGACGGCTTCCGCTGCATTGCTTCACGCGATGGGGATGAGATCGAGTTGTGGTCGAAGGCCGGGCAGCCGCTGGGCCGGTACTTTCCGGATGTTGTGGAGGCGCTGCGCAAGTTGGGGGCGCACCGGTTCGTGCTGGATGGCGAACTGGCAATTCCGGTGGATGGCGACCTGGTGTTCAATGAATTGCAGTTGCGGTTGCATCCGGCGGCGAGCCGTGTGAAGATGCTGTCCGAAAAACATCCGGCGATCTACCTGGTGTTCGATTTTCTGGAGGATGAGCGCGGCACGATGCTGCTCGACAAGCCGCTGCGGGAGCGGCGGGAGCGTTTGGAGAAATTCGCCGCCCGGTACTTCTCGGACGCGGTGAGGCTCTCGCCGGCAACGCAGTCCTTGAAGGATGCGCGGCGCTGGCTGCGGACCATGGGCGGCGGGTTGGACGGCATCATCGCAAAGAATCGCGAGGCGCTGTACGAGGCGGGCGAGCGGACCGGGAGCATGCAGAAGATTAAGGATCTGCGGACGGCGGATTGCGTGGTCGGCGGCTTCCGGTATGCGACCAAGGGGAAGTTGGTGGGGTCGCTGCTGCTGGGGCTTTATGGCGAGGACGGGCTGCTGCATCACGTGGGCTTCACGAGCGCGATTCCGGCGGAAGAGAAGCGCGAGTTGACGAAGAAACTGGAAGCGCTGCGCGAGCCGCCCGGATTCACGGGGAAGGCGCCGGGCGGCCCGAGCCGGTGGAGCACGGAACGCAGCGGGGAGTTCGAACCGCTCGCCCCGAAGCTCGTGGTGGAGGTGCAGTTCGATCACTTCACGGGCGGGCGGTTCCGGCATGGAACGAAGCTGCTGCGGTGGCGACTGGATAAGGCGCCGAAGCAGTGCACGATGTCGCAGGTGGAGCATGAGAGCCGGTCGCCGTTGAGGCTGATTGCGTAGGGTGCGGCATCGCATCTCACCACCGAGACGCAGCGCGGCTAAGCCGCAAACGGATTGGGCCGCCGTTCCGTGTGGATTTGCGGCAGCGCATTAACCACAGAGACGCTGAGAACGCAGAGAGGTCACAGAGAAGACCGGGATCACCGCTGAGGCGCGAAGGCACGGAGGCTTTGAGGAAGGCACCCCGGCGCGTCGCTGGGCGGTTCGGCAGCACCTGACGTCGCGGGCCACAAAAAAAGCTCGGAATAGCAATGCAGAGGACGCCGAGAGATCACAGAGAACACATAGGGGGTCAGGCTGGCTCGGGGTCCGCACGCTCTCCCCTCGGACTCCGCTGAGGGTATTCTGGATTTAATGGCCCTTTCTCGGCGGCAGTTTCTGGCGGCGCCTGTGGCGGCTGCCGCTCAGCCGGGCGGGCGCATTGACCGGCACGCTTTGGTTCGGCGGCATAATCCCACTCTGACGGCGTTCGACATGCAGTCTCCTCTTTCCGTGGGGAATGGCGAGTTTGCGTTTACGGCGGATGTGACAGGCTTGCAGAGTTTTCCTGAACTGTACGACGCCAAGATGCCTCTCTGCACGATGGCTCAGTGGGGTTGGCACAGTTCCCCTAATGAGACAGGTAAGAAGCCGGCCGATTTCCGGATGACCGGGTTCGACACGCATGGCCGCCAGGTGTTCTATCCCGTTTCTTCCGACGGGCAGAAACCTCTGTATGACTGGCTGCGCGAGAATCCGCATAAGTTTCATCTGGGCCGCGTGGGCTTTGTCATCGACGATCCGGAGCAGGTCGCGGGCATTTTCCAGACGCTCAATCTGTGGAACGGAATTCTGCACAGCGAGTACACCTGCAAGGACGAGCGCATCGTGGTGGACACATGCGTTCATCCGTCCATGGACGCGCTCGCGGTATCGGTGCGCGGGAAATTGCCGGTATGCTTCGAGTTTCCCTACGGATCGCCGGGCATGAGCGGGGCGGACTGGCGGAGCCCGGCCAAGCATCGCACCGAGGTGCTGGTGCACTCGACGTCGCAACTCGTGCTGCGGCGGCGATTGGACGGCGAGGAGTACACGGTCGCGATTTCCTGGCAGCGCCGGGCGGCGATGAAGCGCGAGGCGACGCACCGTTTCGTGCTGCATCCGGCGGGTTCGGGGCTCGACTTCGTGTGCGCATACCGGCGGCGGGAGGCGCCTTCGGCCTCGCGCGTGTTCGCCGCATCGCGGGACGCGTGGCCTCGATTCTGGAACAGCGGCGCGACGGTCAGTTTTCGAGGGAGCGAGGACGAGCGGGCGCGCGAACTGGAGCGGCGTGTCGTGCTGTCGCAGTACCAGACGGCCATTCAATGCGCGGGAACGCTGCCTCCCGCGGAGACCGGACTGACGTGCAATAGCTGGTACGGCAAGTTTCACCTGGAGATGCATTTCTGGCACGCGGCGCACTTCGCCGTGTGGGGCCGCGCGCACCTGTTGGAGCGCAGTTTGCCATGGTATGCGGCGATTCTGCCTTCGGCGCGGCAGCGCGCGCAACAACAGGGCTATGCAGGAACGCGGTGGCCGAAGATGACGGCGGCGGAAGGCCGCGAAAGTCCTTCTCCGATCGGTCCTCTGCTGGTGTGGCAGCAGCCGCACCCGATTGCGATGGCGGAGCTTTGTTACAAGGCGCATCCCTCGCGTGCCACGCTGGAGAGGTATCGCGACCTGGTGTTTTCGTCGGCCGATTTCCTGGCGACGTTCGCGTGGCTGGACACCACTCGCGGCGAATACATTCTGGGACCTCCGGTGATTCCGGCGCAGGAGAACCATCCACCGCGGGAAACCTGGAACCCCACGTTCGAGCTCGAGTACTTCGCCGATGCGCTGGAGACGGCGCAGCAGTGGCGGGAGCGCCTGGGCCAGCCGCGTCATCCGCGATGGGAAGATGTGCGGCTGCATCTGGCGAAGCTGCCGGTCGGCGACGGCGTCTATCTGGCGCATGAGAATTGTCCGCAGACGTTCACGGAGCGGAATCGCGATCATCCGTCGATGCTCTATGCGCTCGGGGTGCTGCCAGGAACGAAGGTCGATAAAGAAACGATGCGCCGCACACTGGACCGGGTCTTTCGCGACTGGCGATGGGCGGACACGTGGGGCTGGGATTACGGCGCGGTGGCTATGACGGCGGCCGCGCTCGGCGAAGGCGCGAAAGCAATCGATGCGCTGATGATGGATACGCCGAAGAATACCTGGCTCGCGAACGGCCATAACTGGCAGCGGGACAACTTACCCGTGTACTTACCCGGCAACGGCGCGTTGTTACTCGCGGTCGCGAAGATGGTTACTCTCGGCGCGTTTCCAAAAGACAAGTGGACGGTGCGCGCGGAGGGGTTTTGAGCGCTGCCGTACAATGGAATCGAGGCAAGTAAACATGCGCCCGCTAGTTTTGCTGGGGCTTCTGCCCGTTCTCTGCGCCGCGCCCGCGCTGCAGATCGTCAATCCGATACTGAGCCAGATGGATGGCGGGGCGAGCGATCCGCCGAATTTTCAACATACGCCCGGCGAGGTTATTTTCTTCAGTTGCCGGATCTCGGGATTCACCAAGACGCCGGAAGAGAAGATCCACGTGGCATATTCGGTGCAGCCGTTCGACCCGAGCGGCGTGCCCCTCGCCGAACCCTATAAGAACGAGGTTTCCGACGAAGTAACCGTGCAGGATAAGGATTGGATGCCGCGTGTGGCGACGGAGATCGCGATTCCACCGCTGGGGGAATCGGGAACCTTCAAGATTCTGGTGAAGGCCGAGGATTTGATCGCGCACACGACGACGGAATTATCGGTTCCGTTTCTGGTGAAGGGTCATTCGGTGGAACCAAGCGATCAGCTGGTGGTCCGCAATTTCCGTTACTTCAAAAGCGAGAACGACCTTCAGCCGATGGATAAGCCGGTATATCATGCGGGCGACACGCTGTGGGCTAAGTTCGATATCACGGGTTATAAGTTCGGGCCGAAGAATAAGCTGGATGTAAGTTATCAGTTCAGCGTTTTGAGCGGCACGGGCAAGGTGTTGTTTACACAGCCGGACCCCGCGGGAGATCAGACGGAATCGTTCTATCCCAAGAAGTATCTCCCGGCGGAGTTCAGCGTCGCGCTGCAATCGAACGTCAAACCCGGCGAGTACGGGTTGCTGATCACGGTGAAGGACGCCGTCGGGAATCAGACGGCGGAGAGCAAGCAGACGTTCGTGGTGCAATAAGGGACATGCGCCAAATGGTGGTGGTGGGGGCGGATCCGCTCCCGGTCGAGGCTGTGATTCAGGTTGCGCGCGGCGGCGCGGAGGTGCGGCTTACCGGAGGAGCGCGGTCGCGGATCGCGAAAGGGCGCGCGGCGCTGGAGGATCTGCTGCGGCGCGGCGAGCGCATTTACGGCGTCAATACAGGGGTCGGCGGCAATGTGGGGATTTCGCTGGCGCCGGAGCAGATGGATCTGCTGCAACACAACATCGTACGGTACCTGGGATGTGCGACCGGCGCGCCGCTGCCGAACGACGTCGTACGAGCAGCGGCGCTGTTGCGCGTGGTGACGTTCGCGACCGGCGCTTCCGCGGTGCGCAATGAGCTGGTGGATGCGCTGGCGGCGCTACTGAATCGCGGAGTGACTCCGATCGTGCCGCGGTACGGGAGTGTGGGCGCGTCTGGGGATTTAATGCCGTCCGCGTACATCGGCCGGGTGCTGGCGGGTCAGGGCGAGGCTGAGTTTCAGGGCCGGCGATTGCCCGCGATGGAAGCTCTGGAAGCGGCGGGATTGCGTCCCGTGCGGTTCCTGGCGAAAGAGGGTCTGGCGCTGATCAATGGCACCACCTTCATGACCGGAGTGGCGGCGCTGGTGTGGTTCGATGCGCGGCGCGTGCTGCGGGCGCTGCTCGGCGCGGTCGCGCTTTCCATAGAGGCATTGGAGGCGCCCGATCTTCCATTTGCGGCGTGGGTGCATGAGTTGAAGCCGCATCCGGGCCAGGTGGCGGTGGCGGCGTTTCTGCGCGAAATGCTGCAGGGGTCGGGATACACGCAGGCGTCGGGCGGGCAATCGTGCTACTCGCTGCGGTGTGTTCCGCAGGGGCTCGGTCAGGTTTGGGAAGCGCTGGAGGACGCGCGGCCGACGCTGGAACGCGAGATCAATTCAGCGAACGACAATCCGCTGGTGGACCCTGAGAGCGGCGCACTGTACAAGGCCGGGAATTTTTACGGCGGCCACATCTCGCGGCTGCTGGACACGTGGAAGCTGGATTTCGCGGCGATGGCGAATTGGGCTCACGCGGTGATCGCGGTGCTGGTGGACGATCGCTTCAACGGGGGCCTGCCGGCGAATCTAACGCCGGAGCCGGGTCCGAACTCCGGCTTCAAGGCGATTCAGCTCAGCATCACCGCGCTGACGGCGGCAGTGCGGCAGATGGCGGGCGCGAGCTCGATTCATTCACTGCCGACTGAGCAGTACAACCAGGACGTGGTGAGTTTGGGCATGCACTCGGCGGTTACGGCGATGGATGCGCTGGAGTGCACTCGCAACGCGGCGTCGATGCTGCTGCTGGCAAGTGCGCAGGCGGTGGATTTGCGGGGCGGACCGGAAAAGCTGGGGGCCGGATCGCGGCGGGTGTACGAGTCGGTGCGGCAGGTGGCGGCGTTTCAGGAAAAGGACGCGGCTCTGGAGCACGAAATTGCGGCGGTGACCGCGAAGATACAGAGGGGAGATCTGGGATGAACTGGAACGACGCAGCGGAGGACTTCCTGAATCAGGTGCTGGCGCAGACGCCGCGGCCTGTCCGCGAGGATACGGAGCGGCGCCTGCGGGAGGTTGCCGAGTCGATGGCGGAGAGCGAGGATAAGCGGCGAGTGGGCGTCGAGACGGTGATCGCGGCTTGGGTTGGGGAGACTCCCGAGGCGCTGCGAGCAGACCTGCCGAGGCAGATGGAGCGGTTCGGGTTGGATCCGGCGGAGTACGCGCACTTGTTGTGACGGTGGTGCGTTGGTAGAGGCATCGCATCTCACCGCAGAGACGCAGAGGACGCTGAGAGGGCACAGAGAAAACGAAAGGGCGTTCCTGATGTGTTCTCTGTGAACCTCTGTGTTCCTCTGCGTCTCTGTGGTGAAATGCGATGCATCAGGTTTGAATAGTTTCGCCTCTTTTTGTCCTTTTGTGATATTCTGGAATCGAGAAGACTTTCTCGATAAAAGATTCTCGATATGCGGCGACTCGAATCCACTACCAAGCTTTACAAGATTCCGGATGCGAGCATTCGCCGGCTTCCCATCTACTACCACTTGCTGCACGCCATGCTCGATACCGGTGTGCAGACCGTTTCCACCACAGTGATTGCCGAGGCTCTTAACCTCGACCCGACGCAAGTGCGTAAGGACATTGAAGTTACGGGAATCGTCGGCAAGCCGAAAGTGGGCTACCCGCTGGAGACCCTGGTGCGGTGGATTGAAAAGTTCCTGGGCTGGCACGAGATTAACGAAGCTGTACTGGTGGGCGCGGGAAGTCTGGGGACGGCCTTGCTGGGGTACCGGAAGTTCCGGGAATTGGGCTTGCGGGTGGTGGCTGCGTTCGACGCGGATAGGGAGAAAGTGGGCAGGCCGCTGGCCGGCGTCGAAGTGAAGCATCTGGATGAACTTGCTCCGTTCTGCGCCGCGAAGGGCATCCGGCTGGGGGTAATCGCGACACCATCGGCGGCGGCGCAGGAGGTCGCGGATCGAATGGTGGCGGGAGGGATTCGGGCGATTTGGAATTTTGCTCCGGTTCATCTGCGTACCCCGGTGAGCGTGATTGTGCAGAACGAGGATTTGTATCACTCGCTGGCCTCTCTTTCGTTCCGGTTGGAACGGATGCTCAGCGCCGAGCGGCGGAACGAGGACACAACACATGGCTAAGAAAATTGATGTAACCGAACTGATTCTTCGCGATGCGCATCAGAGCCTGATGGCGACGCGTATGGCGATGGAGGATATGGTTCCGGCGTGCGCGAACCTGGATGCGGCAGGCTTCTGGAGCGTGGAGTGCTGGGGCGGCGCGACGTTCGACGCCTGCATCCGCTTCCTCAATGAAGACCCATGGGAGCGCTTGCGGACGTTTCGCAAACTGATGCCGAACACGCGACTGCAGATGCTGTTGCGCGGGCAGAATCTGCTGGGCTACCGGCACTACGAAGACACGGTGGTGGATCGTTTCGTGGAAAAAGCGGCCGCCAACGGCATGGACGTGTTTCGCGTGTTCGATGCGCTGAACGATATACGCAACCTGCGCCGGAGCGTGGCCGCGGTTCGACGCACGGGGAAGCACGCGCAGGGCACGATCTGCTACACGGTGAGTCCGCTGCATACGACGACGCAATTCGTGGAGATGGCTGAGCAACTGATGGAGCTCGGCTGCGATTCCATCTGCATCAAAGACATGGCCGCGCTGCTGAAGCCGCAACCGGCATACGACATCGTCAAGGGCATCAAGGAAGCATGCGGCGACATTCGTGTGCATGTGCATGTGCATGCCACCACGGGCGTGACCATGGTGAGCCTCATGAAGGCGATCGAAGGCGGGGCCGATTGCGTGGATACGGCAATCAGCTCGCTGAGCCTGGGTCCGGGCCACAACCCGACGGAGAGCCTGGTCGAGATGCTGGAAGGCACCGGGTACACAACCGAGCTCGACGCGGCGCGGCTGCTCAGGCTGAAGCGGTATTTCAATACCGTGAGGCCGCGGTATCAGGAGTTCCTCTCCAACATCACGGGCGTGGAGACGGAGATTTTCCAGAGCCAGATACCGGGCGGCATGATCTCCAATATGGAAAGCCAGCTCAAGCAGCAAGGCGCGGCGGACAAGCTGCAGGAAGTGTTGGAAGAGGTGCCGCGCGTGCGCAAGGATGCGGGGTATCCGCCGCTGGTCACGCCGAGCAGCCAGATTGTGGGGTCGCAGGCGGTGTTCAACGTGATGATGGGCCGGTACAAGGTGTTGACCGGCGAGTTCAGCGATCTGATGCTGGGGTATTACGGCGAGACGATCGGGCGGCGCGACCGGCGATTGATCGAGATGGCCGCCATGCAAACGAAGAAGGACCCGATCAGCGTGCGGCCCGCGGATTTGCTGCAACCGGAATGGCAGAAGCTGCGGTCGGCGGCTCTGGAGTTGAAGGGATGCAATGGCAGCGACGAGGATGTGCTCACGTACGCCATGTTTCCGCAAGTGGCGCCTAAGTTTTTCGGCACTCGCGAGCAGGGGCCGAAGAACCTGAGCAGAGATCCGGGCGCGAAGCCGGTAGAAGCGCCGGCGGCGCCGCCGGCGGGCAACGGGAATGGCCCCGTGTGCACCGCCGTCACATACGACGTGAAGTTGAACGGGCGAACCCACAAGGTAACGGTATCGCCGGCCGCATAACGGGAGGATGAGATGCCAACAGTAACAGCACACTCAATGCATGAGAAGGTGGAAGAACTGCGCAGGCGCGCAAACGAAACCAGGCTGGGCGGCGGCGCGGACAAGTTGCAGAAGCAGCGAAAAAGCGGAAAGCTGACTGCGCGAGAGAGGGTGGAAGCGCTCATCGATCCGGAAAGCTTCGATGAGACCGGGCTCTTCGCCGAGCACCGCAGCGTGCTCTTCGGCATGGAGGGCAAGGTGCTGCCGGCCGATGGCGTCGTGACGGGCGCGGCGTCGGTGGACGGGCGCCTGGTTCATCTGGCGAGCCAGGATTTCACGGTGTCCGGTGGCTCGGCAGGCGAGGTGCATTCCATCAAGGTCGCCGAGATCATGCAGCAGAGTCTGAAGACCGGATCGCCATTCATTTTTCTGAACGATTCCGGCGGAGCGCGCGTGCAGGAAGGCATCGATTCGCTCTCCGGATACGGCAAGGTGTTCCACACGAACGTGATGCTTTCGGGTGCGGTGCCGCAGATTTCGCTGATCCTTGGGCCGTGCGCGGGCGGCGCGGCATACAGTCCGGCGCTCACGGACTTCATCATTCAGGCGCGCGGGGCGCAGATGTTCATCACCGGGCCGCAGGTGATCAAGAGCGTCACCGGCGAAGAGGTGACCGCCGAGGAATTGGGCGGCGCGGACGCGCACATGGCCCACTCGGGCGTAGTGCACTTCGTGGCGGAAAACGATCTTCACGCGATTCAGATCTGCCGGAAGCTGCTGAGCATCCTGCCGAGCAACAATCTGGAAGACCCTCCGCGCGTGGAGGGCGATAGCAACGTGGACCCGAATCCGGCGTTGGAAGACGTGGCGCCGGTGGATGCGAAGAAGAGCTACGACGTGTGCGACGTGATCGCGAAAGTGGTGGACTTCGGCGATTTCTTAGAGGTGCAGGCGGGGTACGCAGCGAACATCGTGGTGGGCCTGGCGCGCATCAACGGGCGGACGGTCGGCGTGATTGCCAATCAGCCGGCCGTCAACGCGGGCGTGCTGGATATCAATTGCTCGAACAAGGCGGCGCGGTTCATCCGCTTCTGCAATGCATTCAACATCTCACTGCTGACGTTCGTGGACGTTCCGGGCTTTCTGCCGGGCGTGCAGCAGGAGCACGGCGGAATTATCCGGCACGGCGCAAAGATGTTGTTCGCGTACTCGGCGGCGACGGTGCCGAAGATCACGGTGATTCTGCGGAAGAGTTATGGCGGCGCGTATCTGGCGATGTGCGGGAAGGATCTGGGCGCGGACCGCGTGTTTGCGTGGCCCACAGCGGAGGTGGCGGTGATGGGCGCGGAAGGCGCGGCGGAGATCGTCTTCCGGCAGGAGATCGCCGCGGCGGAGGACAAGCCGGCGAAGCGAGCGGAGCTGATTGAGAAGTACCGTGCGGCCTTTTCGAATCCGTATGTCGCGGCGGGGCGGCGGCTGGTGGATGCGGTGATCGAACCGGCATTGACGCGGCGGCATGTGGCTCAGGCTTTGGAGTATCTGCACACAAAGCGGGAGTTGCGGCCTCCGAAGAAGCACGGGTTGATGCCGCTGTAGGAGGCGATATGGTGCAGACCATGACGGAGATCGACGAATTGCGCGCGCAGGTTGCTGCGCTCACGGCGAGACTGTCGGCGCTGGAAGGAACCCGGCCGGCAGCGGCGGCGACCGGGATTACGGAAGAGGAAGTCATCGCAATTTCTGCCGCGGTTGCCGCGTATTTCGGAGTCCGCGTGCACATCAAAGCGATTCGGCTGGTGAGTTCGCGCGCCTGGGCGCAGGAAGGCCGAGTCAGTATTCAGGCGTCGCACAGGTTGCACGGATAGGGCCGTTTATGAAACTCAACATTAAGATTGACGACAAGACCTATGAAGTGGAAGTAGAGGCCAGCGAGCCCGAGAGCGCAGCGCCGCGCGGGTTTGCGATTGAGCCTTCCGGCGTGAGGCTGCCCGCGCCGGCGGCCGCCGCGCCGGTGAAACCGGTGGACGAGGCTCCCGTGAATGAGAGCAAGGTCTGCCGCAGCCCGGTTTCCGGCATCGTGGTGCGGGTGGCGGCGCAGGTGGGGCAGATGCTGCAGGCCGGCGATGTGCTGCTGGTGCTGGAAGCCATGAAGATGGAGACCAGCGTGACGTCGCCGGTGGCAGGCAAGGTATCGGCCATCAAGGCGGCTCAGGGAGAAAGCGTGCAGAACGGACAGGTAGTGGTGGAGTTCGAGTGATGAATGCCGAATGGAAGCAGGTTCCGGGATTCCTGTTTTTCGATCATGTGGCGATTTCGGTGAAACCGGGCGAACTGGAGGCGCACGTCGCTGCGTACAGGACGCTCGGCTTTGAGGAGATCCATCGCGAGGACGTGCTCGGGAAGGATCAGGTACGCGAGGTGCTGATGCAGGTGGGCGACGGTCCCAACCTGATCCAGTTGATTCAGCCTCTGAATGAGGAATCGCCGGTAGCCAAACAGATCGAAAAGAACGGCGGGCGCGGCGGGCTGGCCCACGTCGCGCTGCGTGTGCGGGATATCGGCGCGGCGTACGATTACATGAAGGCGAACGGATTCAAGCTGATCGATGCGGGTCCGCGGCCGGGGTCGCGGGGTACGACGGTGTTTTTCGTGCATCCCAAGACGACGGACGCAGCCGCTTTCGGGTATCTTTTGGAAGTAGTCCAGGAGGGGAGCCATGCCTGACGAGACCCCGGGAATCGAGACTCTGCACGTGGCCGGCGAATTTCCGCCGGTGAGCACAGCGGAATGGGACGCGGCCATTCGCAAGGACCTCAAAGGCGCGGATTACGAAAAGAAGCTCGTGTGGCGCACGGAGGAAGGGATCGCGGTGCGCCCGTACTACCGGCGGGAAGACGCGGCGGGGCTGGAAGGGCGCGTTTCGTTGCCGGCCGGGCATACGTGGACAGCGCGCGAGGAGTTGACCTTTCCGGCGAGCGCGGTGCGCGCAGACCTGCTGCAGGATGCGGGCGCAAACGCCGTTCAGGAATTAGGCATCGCGCTGGCGCAAGGGGTGGAGCAATTCGCCGAGGCGCCGCGGCCCATGGAGTTCGTCTTCGCGGTGGGAGCGAATTACTTTTTCGAGATCGCGAAACTACGTGCTGCGCGGATCTTGTGGGCGCAGGCGGCAGCGGCATTCAACGCGCCCGGCGGCGTAACCATTCACGTGCGCACGGCGCGCATCGATAAGAGCGTGTACGACGTGTACACGAATCTGCTGCGCGCGACCACGGAGGCCATGTCGGCGGCGATCGGCGGCTGCGACACGATAGCAGTGGAGCCGTTCGGATATTCCGCGCATCTTGCGGTGAACGTGCATCGCGTGCTTCGCGAGGAGGCGCATTTGGACGCAGTCGCCGATCCGGCGGCGGGGTCGTATTACATAGAGGTGCTCACAGACGCGCTGGCGCGCGCCGCATGGAAGCTGTTTCAGGAGATCGAAGGCGCGGGGGGATATTCGGCGGCAACGGCGTCGGGGTTCGTGGAGAAGCAACTGGAAACCAGCCGCGCGGAGAAGCGCAAGGCCGTGGCGTACCGCCGGCGCACGCTGGTGGGGGTCAACAACTATCCCAACGTGAAGGAGAAGTTGCCGCGAGCGCACGCTCCTGCGCCGCTCGGTCCGGAAGAGTTCCGTTTGGCGGAGCCCTTCGAGTGCATTCGCGAGCGCACCGCGAGGCATGCCGCGAAAACGGGACGGTATCCGGAAGTGCTGCTGCTGAAGCGCGGCGACGTGAAGATGCGGATGGCGCGGGCGAACTTCTCATTCAACTTCTTTGGCTGCGCAGGCTTCGATATTGTGGAGAGCGAGCAATACGCGGGCAGCGGCGCGGATCTGATCGTGCTTTGCAGCTCCGATGCGGAGTATTTGGAGATGGCGCGAGAGGTTTGCGCTTCGGTGAAGGTTCCGGTGATTGTCGCCGGCAATCCGAAGGAGCAGGTGGAGGCGCTGCGAGCGGCCGGGGTCCAGGGCTTCATTCACATAGGCAGCGATGCGGTGGCGGTACTTACGGAGTGGCAGGATCGGCTCAGCATGGAGGTGGCATGAAACCCGATTTCACGAAGATCGAATTTGCTCCGGCCCGGGATGCGGACGCGGAACAAGCGGCATACGCGATGCCGGACTACGCTGCGGGCCTGCCGCCTTTTCTGCGCGGACCGTATTCAACGATGTACGCGATGCACCCGTGGACCATCCGCCAGTACGCCGGATTTTCGACTGCCGAGGAATCGAACGCCTTTTACCGGCGCAATCTCGCGGGCGGGCAGAAGGGTCTTTCGGTGGCGTTCGACCTGGCGACGCATCGCGGCTACGATTCGGACAACGAGCGCGTGGCGGGCGACGTAGGGAAGGCGGGTGTGGCGATTGATTCGGTGGAGGACATGAAAATCCTCTTCGACCAGATCCCGCTGGACGAGATGTCCGTTTCGATGACGATGAACGGCGCGGTGCTGCCGGTGATGGCATTCTATATTGTCGCGGCCGGGGAACAGGGCGTGGGTCCGGAAGCGCTCAGCGGAACGATTCAGAACGACATTCTGAAGGAGTTCATGGTCCGCAACACATACATCTATCCGCCGGCGGCTTCCATGCGGATCATCGGGGATATTTTCAAGTACTGCGCGGCGAAGATGCCGAAGTTCAACTGCATCTCCATCAGCGGCTATCACATGCAGGAAGCGGGCGCGACCGCCGACATAGAGCTTGGCTACACACTGGCGGACGGCCTGGAATACGTTCGCACAGGCATCGCAGCGGGGCTGGATATCGACGACTTCGCGCCCCGGCTGAGCTTCTTCTGGGGCATCGGCATGAATCACTTTGTCGAGATTGCCAAACTGCGCGCGGCTCGCGTGCTGTGGGCAAAGCTGATCAAGGGATTCCATCCGAAGAATCCGAAGAGCATGGCGCTGCGTACGCACTCGCAAACATCGGGCTGGAGTTTGACCGCGCAGGACGTGTTCAACAACGTGACGAGGACTTGCGCGGAGGCGCTGGCGGCGGTGCTGGGGCACACGCAAAGCCTGCACACGAACGCGCTGGACGAGGCCATCGCGCTGCCCAGCGATTTTTCGGCGCGAATCGCGCGCAACACGCAGATCTATTTGCAGGAAGAGACGGGCATTACGAAAGTGGTGGACCCGTGGGGCGGCAGCTACTACGTGGAATCGCTCACCGATGAATTGATTCAGAAGGGGTGGCATCACATTCAGGAAATCGAGAGCCTGGGCGGAATGGCGAAGGCAATCGAGACCGGGCTGCCGAAGATGCGGATTGAAGAAGCAGCGGCGCGACGGCAGGCGCAGATCGATTCCGGGCGTGAGACGATTGTCGGCGTGAACAAATATCGCACCGCGACGGAAGAAGAAATCGAAGTGCGGGAAGTGGACAACCGCGCGGTGCGCGAAGCGCAGGTCCGGCGGCTGGACGCAATCCGCCGGACTCGCGATACGGCGGCGGTGAAGGAATCGCTCGGGGCGCTCACGGAAGCGGCGCGGAGCGGCAGCGGCAATCTGCTGGAATTGAGCGTGAATGCGGCGCGCGCGCGGGCGACGCTCGGGGAGATTTCATCGGCGCTGGAAAAAGTGTTCGGCCGGTATCAGGCGGTGAGCCGCACAATTTCGGGCGTGTATTCGTCGGAGAGCGAGCGCGACCCGGCCTTTCAAAAAGCGCGCAGGATGGCCGAGGAGTTCGCCGTCGAAGAGGGCCGGCGTCCGCGCATCCTGATCGCGAAGATGGGGCAGGACGGACACGATCGCGGAGCTAAGGTGATTGCAACGGCGTTCGCCGATCTCGGTTTCGACGTGGATGTGGGGCCGCTGTTTCAGACGCCGCGCGAGGCGGCTCGCATGGCGGTTGAAAACGACGTGCACGTGCTCGGGATTTCCAGTCTGGCGGGCGGGCACAAGACGCTGGTGCCTGAGGCGATCGCGGAGTTGCGGGCGCTGGGCCGAGCCGACATTCTGGTGTTCGTGGGCGGCGTGATTCCGCCGCAGGATTACGAGTTCCTCTACAGCGCGGGCGTGACGGCGGTCTTCGGGCCGGGCAGCAAGATTCCGGAATGCGCGCAGACGATTCTCGCCGAACTGGCGAAGACGCTGAGCGCAGCATAAACGATGAGCACACGGAGGAGACTGCCGCTGGAGCGGTATATCGACGGGATTGTGCGCGGAGACCGCGTGACGCTGGCGCGCGCCATCACGCTGATTGAAAGCGACCGCCCGGCGGATATGGAGCCGGCGGGACGGCTGCTGGATTCCATACTGCCGCATACGGGCCGCGCGCGGCGCGTGGGGATCACGGGAGTGCCGGGGGTCGGGAAGAGCACGTTCATCGACGCGCTGGGAATGCATTTGATTCGCGAGCGCCGGGAGAGAGTCGCGGTGCTTTCGATCGACCCTTCGAGCCCGGTGTCGGGCGGCAGCATTCTGGGCGATAAGACGCGCATGGAGCGGCTGTGCGTCGAGGGCAATGCGTTCATCCGGCCTTCGCCGGCGAGAGGGCATCTGGGCGGAGTAGCGCGGCGGACGCGCGAGACCATTCTGCTCTGCGAGGCCGCGGGGTTCGAGAACATCCTCATTGAGACGGTGGGCGTGGGGCAGAGCGAAACAGCGGTGCGCAGCATGTGCGATTTTTTTCTGCTGCTGATGCTCGCCGGCGCCGGAGATGAACTGCAGGGGATGAAGCGCGGCATCATCGAAATGATCGACGGCATGGCGATCAACAAGGCGGACGGAGACAACGTTCGCAGGGCGGAGCGGGCGCGCGCCGAGTATGCGGGTGCGCTGCATCTTCTGCCGGCCAGCGGCGACGGTTGGGCTCCGCGCGTGCTGACGTGTTCGGCGCTGGAAGGCACGGGGATCGACCAGATCTGGGAGATGGTGCTGGAGCATCGCGCGCTGCTGGAAGCGAACGGCTACCTGGCGAGACGGCGCAGCAGGCAGGCACTGGCGTGGATGGAGGAGTTGATTGTGCTCGGGCTGGAGGATCGCTTCCGCCGCGACGATGCGATCGCGGCGCGACTGCCTGAGTTGCGTGCAGCCGTCGAGCGCGGAGAAGCTACGCCTCTGGGGGCGAGCGGCGAATTACTGAGACTGTTTTCCGGGCGGGGTGCGTAGGGGGCGTCGATTTGCCGCGCCAAGCGGTTTCGTGTCGGTTTGCGGCATCGCAAGTTCACCACGGAGACGCAGAGGACGCCGAGAGATCACACAGGAGACCGGGATTCCCGCTGAGCCACAAGCGGATTGGGGCGCCGTTCCTGTGGGTTTGACGGCGATCTTGCGGCGGTGCCAAGCGATCCAGCACGGCCGGCGGTGAGGCCGCCGGGTAGACGTAGCGCATCGAAGGGCGGAGCAGCAAAATCGCTACACCTGAAAGTTGCTCTTGGATGATACTAAATGGGAAATTGTGGCGGAGAGGGGGGGATTCGAACCCCCGGTACAGTTTTTGACCGTACGACGGTTTAGCAAACCGCTGCTTTCGACCACTCAGCCACCTCTCCGCGAGGTGTGGAACTGGTCTGCAAATGCAATCGTACCACAAGGGGGCAATGTGCGACCGGCGGGGACGGCTGCGGGCGTTGCGAAGCCCCGGGTTTGCTACACTGATTCAGGAGAGGCCCGAAACGGCTTTTCCGCCGTGCGCCCGTAGCTCAGCTGGATAGAGCGTTTGCCTCCGGAGCAAAAGGTCGGTGGTTCGAATCCACTCGGGCGTACCAC